>Ga0210410_10000124_pt1 | contig 115223 bp, 100 predicted proteins | sample IncBWC4MmetaG_FD_161058 | JGI IMG/M metagenome (GOLD analysis project Ga0210410, IMG submission 161058) | Forest soil microbial communities from Barre Woods Harvard Forest LTER site, Petersham, Massachusetts, United States - Inc-BW-C-4-M | ecosystem: Environmental > Terrestrial > Soil >...
TCCGCTTCCTGTTCGTTGCGCCAGCGCTTTGCTTCCGGCTTCCTTCCGACTCCCGGTCGCCCGAGAAACCGTTGCCTTCGGCTAACACTTGCCCATGTCGGCTGTGTAGAGGACTTTCACCTCCCAGTGAGTGCGCCCTGCCGGGCGCACAAAAAAGGCGGGCCTGAAGCCCGCCTTTGATTCTACTGCGTCCTACCTCAAGCGGGTGGCCGCGAATCAGTGAGTGACGATGTCAAAACTTGTACGAGAACTTCACACCGAGAACCCTGGGGCGCAGCGCCGTTTGCGCCACCGCGAACTGCGCCGTGTTGGTGAACAGACTGGTTTCCGTATTGGTCAAGTTCTGTGCGAACACATGGGCAGTCCACGCATCCTTCGCCACCCCGAGCGACGCATCATACGTCGTGTACGCCGGGTTTTCGAACCGCAGCAGGGTGGTGTTGATGCCTCCCGCCGAGATGGCCGGATCGTTGCCCGACTGCGTGAACGAATGGCCGGTATGCTGGCCGCCAACCTGCACGAAGGCATTGTAGCTGTTCATGGTCCAGTCGTACCGCGCACGCAGGTTAAACTGAATGGGCGGAGAGTTGGCGCTCGGGTCGCCGGGCGGTCCGAATAGATTGCTGATCACCGTGCACCCGGTGCCCGTCTTGCTGCACTTCTGAGTAATGACATGGCCGAAGTTCACGCTGGCCGGATTGGTGTCGAGCAGCGACGGCGAGTTGGTCTGCGTGCTCGAATTCCACGACGCCGCACCCTGCAGCGTCAGCCCTGACAGGCGAGCCACTATCGACAACTCGGCGCCTCGGATGCGGAAATTCTGTCCGTTGGTGCCGAAGGCGAGATTGCCGGTCTCACCCGGATCAAAGAAGCCGATCTGCACGTTGTCCCAGTTCTCCTGGTAGACCGCACCGTTAATTTGCAAGTGGTGGTCGAGGAACTCCGTCTTCCAGCCGATTTCCTTGTTCGTGAGGTCGTCGGAATGATATTCGTTCGGTATGGCGAACTGCGGCTTGCCGTCGGGGCCCGGGATGTAAGCGGGTGGCCCGCCCTGGCGGTTGAAGCCGCCCGGGCGAAATCCTTGAGAATACGTCGCGTAGAGCAGTACGTCCGGCGTGATATGCCAGGTGATGTTGCCGCGGTACTTGGTTCCGGTTTCCGTGAAGGTCAAGTTTTTCTTGTTGAGATTGGTGCCGTCGTTTACGCATCCGCCGGCTGCGGCTCCCTGCTCGAAGCAGTAGAAACTGCCGGTGACGCTGCCGGTGAAGGAGTTATCGAATTTGTAGTGGCGCGCGCCGCCGGTGATCGTGAGCACCTTCGGAATGATGTCGAAGTCCACCGATCCGAAGAACGCGGTCTGCTTCACCTCACGCTGAGTGTCCTCAAAGAAGGCCACATTGTCGTTCTGGACACCGGGGTTCTCAACGGTGGCGCCGGGGACAGTGCCGACATCCGACATGCAACCCGTATTCCCCGGTGAGCCCGATGGGCCATTCGAAGTGCAATTCGGAATGTTCTTGTACAGCCAGTCGGTCTGGTCAAAGAGCTTGTTCTGTTCGTAGAAGGCGCCGCCGATGCCGCGGATGCGCCAGTCGTCCGGGGTGCTGACGCGGATTTCGTTGGTCAAATGCTCGTTGCGCTCGAGTTCCTTCCAGGTCGAACTCGGCGAGTAGCAAGTCGAAGTAAGGGCGGGATCGCCCTTTCCTCCGTTAACCGCGTAGCCGGTGCCCGGGCCGTAGCACTGATAGTAATCGGCATAAACGCCGCGCGCGTAGTTCGTGTAGTCGGCCAATTGATTGACATGGCGCACCAGGTAACCGCCGGTGTACACAGCCTTCAGGTCGCCTATTTTGCCGTTGACGGTCCACGCCGTGTTCTCGAATTTGTCCTTGTCAAAGGCATTGTTGAACAGCGTCACTTCCAACGGGTGCAGCGCCCCCCCGTCGGAGGCATTGGGCATCTGGTAGAAAACACCCTCGGAGTCCATGTTCTGATACGACTGTGAGACCAGGACGTTCCAGTCATCGTTGATCTGGTACAGCGCCTCGAAGCGCGTGCCCGTGTAGGTGACCGGATTGATGGCTCGGGCGGCGATGGAATTGTTGTTGATCACCGGGGAGTTCGCGGGGACCCCGCCGCCAGGGTTATGCGCATAGTAGATGCCGAGGTCGGTGTTCTTGCGCGTAAAAGTTCCCGGTACGTTGTCGATATAGCCGCCGCGCCGGTCGTTGTAGATCACCGCGCGCACCGCGAGGGTGTCGGCAATCAGCGGCACGTTCAGCACCGCGGTCAAGTCGGTGTTGGGATCGCCATGCGCGGTCGTGCCGTAGCCGGCCTCGACGTTGCCTTCGGTCACATTGAGCTTCGGCTTGTTGGTGATGTAGCGCACCACGCCCGCCTGTGCGCCGGCGCCGAACAAGGTTCCCTGCGGGCCTTCGAGAATTTCGATGCGCTCGAGGTCCGCGGCATAGATGTCCAGGTTGCGCGCCGGCAGTTGACCGGACTGATCGTCCAAGTAGATGGCGACGTTCGGGAAGCCGCCGATCGTGCCGCTCGACTGGCTGCCGGCTGCACCGACGCTCAGGCCGCGCATGAAGATGTTGCCTTGACCGGGGCCGTTGGTCGCCACCGAGACGTTGGGCAGATAGCGCACGTAATCGTCAAACGTGGTGACGCTCAGCTGGCTCAGAGTTTCCGCGGTCAGCGCCTGGATGGTAATGGGGACATTTTGAATATTTTCCGACCGGCGCTGGGCCGTGACGGTGATCTCTTGGATCGAATCGGATACTTCGGTGTCGGTGGCGGCGGCCGCATGAGCGAAACCGGCAGCGCTGCCGCTCAGGATCGCGGCAATAGCATAGGATAATTTTGGATTTGAATTCATGCTTCCATCCCTTCCGTATTAATTCTGAATTGGCAATGCGCCATCAGCATTTCTAATTGATCCAGAGAATAGCATCGCCTGCGCAAAGCGAAAGCGCTATTTTGTTGTGGGCAAGCATCGCGCGGATGCCGAATTTCGATTCCGCCATACGGAAATTCGATGTCGTGCGGCGCAAGGGCGGGTAGGGCGGGAAGGGCAGCGACCAGGCGCGGCGACATGGAGGGCATTGGGTGTTGCTCGAAGGTTCATGAACCCGACCCAAAGCATTAGTCCGAGCGCGTGCTTGGAGAGTCCGTCGGCCGGCGCACCGCTCCAACGGTCACTCCGGCGCCGTACCCAATGGCGCGGTAATATGATTTTATTTGCTATGTGTTAGCAATATAAACAATATGATAGCCTATATAATCAATGTACATTCTAGTGTATTGGCGATCTTCGCCACGCGCAGTTGCGGTCAAGGCTTCGAAAACCCTGGCGGGATCGAAGCCTGATGTCCTACACGATCGGTCGTCGCCGCGCGCGCATGGGTAGGTGCCCACTAAGCGTTCCACGAAAGGCGCTCACCGTGGCGTGGGTACGCCGGCTCAGGTTTGTCACGCGCCGCTCGACTGTTGGCGAGGATCCGCGTGTCGAATGCTTTGTTGCGCGCCGCCAACGAAAGCTGTCATATTGCGACAATTGGCGCCGCGCCCGCGCACTTAGGCGAGTGCACCCAAAGCCGCCCTAAGAGGCTCGAGCCAGGGCTCGAAGTTGCGCCACTGATCGAGACCCTCCTTGAATATGGGGCGTCGAACCTGCTCCGAACTTGCCGTTCGTATGCTGCGTTCGGTCTTGTGGAACTCGACGCACGACGATTGAAATTCAAGTTCGCAAAAATCCAGGATGCGACGCACGTTCCCTTCGAGATCTTCGACGACCGCTTCGTGTTCCACCCGCAGAATTTTGGCCGGCAGCACCGCCTCCCAGTGATTCATGAGCTCGACATAGCTGCGGTAGTAGCGCGCAATGTCTTCCAAGCCGTAGGTGAATTCCTGCCCGCTCGCGAATAATTGTTTGAAATTACTGAAGCAGCAGGCCATGGGCTCGCGCCGCGCATCGATGATTTTGGCGTTCGGCAGGATCAAATGGATCAGACCGAGGTGGCGAAAGTTATTCGGCATCTTGTCGATGAAAAACGGCTTTCCCCGTCGATAAACTCGAGTGTCCGCGATGAACTGCGCGCCGAAATGCTTGAACTGGTCGATCCCAAGCTCGGCGAGCACGGCCGGGTAACGCGGCTTCGAGTCATTCGATTCACGTCCATTCAGCTGGTGCACGAGCCGCGGAATGTCCGCCAGTTCCTTGGTTCCTTCGACCATGGAGTGCGAGGCGAGGATTTGTTCAATCAGCGTCGACCCGGCGCGCGGCAGTCCGACAATGAAAATGGGCGACCGGTCCGGCGAACCCGCCCCCGCGCGCGCCGCGAAGAACTCCGCTGTGCAGACCGCCGCTTGGCGCCGCAAATTGCGCTCGAGCGCATCGGGGTCGTAACGCAGCTCCTCCGCCTTTAGCGCATTGCCCTGCCGGTAATAGCGAAACGATTCGGCAAAGTCGCGGCGGTCTTCGAGCGCCTTGCCGAGCGCGAAACACAAATGATAACGATCGACGATCGGGGTGGATTGCGCGGACTCGTGCGCGCGCATCTGCGCGATTTCCTCGTCGCTGAAACGGTAGGTCTTGAGGTTCGCCATGCTCCAATAGGCGTCGCCGAAGTTCGGACGGACCTGCGCGGCGCGCCGGTAGGATGCGACGGCGTCCTGCTGGTGCCCCACGGTCTTGTGGGCGTGGCCAATCGCAAGATGCAATGTGGGATTCGCGGGCGCCTCATCTCGAAGTTCGTAAAATAGCTCGAGCGCCGCTTCGTGCTCGCCGAGACCGACCAAGATATTTCCCTGCAGCGAGCGAAATAGGAGATTGCGCGGCTCGATCGCCAGGAGCTGGTGTATCTGCTGCAGCGCCTCCGCATGCTTCTGGCGGTCGGTGAGTATCTGCGCGTACTCGTAGCGCGCGGCGTGATAATCCGGCGCAAATTCCAGGACGCTCTCCAGCAGGAATTCGGCATCGTCCAGAATTTCGAGTTTCATTCCAATCCTGGCGAGCAGACGCATCGCTTCGATGTGAGCGGGGTGTTGCTGCAGGAACTGACGAATCATCTTTTCGGCGGCGTGCCACTCCCCCTCCGAGAACAGGCTGTTCGCGGTGACGACCGCCGCCGGCAATTGCTCGAGACTGGCAGCCACATTCGCGGCGTTCTCGGCTTCAGCGGTACGGCCGGCTGACCGGCACAGGGCGGAGAGGGCCTTCCAACTCGCCGGCAGCGCCGCATTGCGGTCCACGGCCCGCTGGTAGGCGGTGATCGCTGCCGGCACGTCGCCAAGAGCGCGGTAGCAATGGCCGCGCTCCTGGAAAAGACGGCCATAGTCCGGGTGCAGATTCTCGAATCGATCGAGCGTGGTCAGCGCGTCGGGGACTCGTCCAAGGTAGCGTTGAGAAACAGCGATCAAGTAAAGGACATCGCGGTTCTCGGGGAACTCGGCAAGCAACGCCTCCGCCGACCCCAGTGCCTGGGCGAACTGGCGCTTCTGCAGCAGCGACCGGGCGCGGCCGATTTCCGCCTCGATACGGGACGGCAGGGAATTGGTTTCGGTGGCGGCCATACGAGAGGCCGATTCTACCGGACTTAAGGTGGACGGGGCGCAGCCAGGCGGCGCCCCTTCCACGGATTGTCCCTAACGCCCCGCCATACTAGAACTTGAACCCGATTCGCAGCATCACCGTCCGCGGGCGGATGACCGTATCTTCTTTGACCCGCTGTGCGTAGGTCGAGAAGTCGACGCCTCGACTGTCAGTGATGTTGGTGCCGTAGATCTGCGCGGTCCACGCGTCCTTGGCAATACCCACCGACGCGTCGTAGGTGGTAAATCCCGGCAAGTCGTAGGCGATCGAAGTGCCGTCGACCTGCGTCTCGAGCCTGTCCGTCGTGGAGACAGAGTGCGCGCGGCGCGCGGCCGCCGCCTGCGCGAACGCGTGGTAATCGCCGATCGGAAACTCATACCGCAGACGAACGTTGCCCTGGAATGGCGGCGACTGCGCGAGCGAGGTGCCCGTGTCGCCGTAGGGATTGTGCAGACCAATCGCAGCCCAATTGATGGGAACGCCATTCTTGTCCTTGAGAGTCGGCGTGTTGACCAGTTCGGAGTGGTTCCACGACCCCGTGAACGTGACCGTGAGCCCGGTCAAAATTTGACCGATGATCTCGGTCTCGAAGCCCCGCACGCGGTAATCGGGGCCGTTGGTCGTGAACGTGAGATTGCCCAGCACCCCGGGATCGAACAGCCCGATCTGGACGTTCTTCCAATCTTCTCGGTAGAACGTGCCGTTGACTTGCAGGCGATGGTTCAACCACTGCGTCTTGAACCCAAGTTCGTTATTGGTCAACACGTCCGGCGCGAAGCCGATCGGGGTCAAGAAAATGCCCTTCAGCGGCGACTGGCCGGCGCTCACGAATCCGGACGCCCGATTGAAGCCGCCCGGACGAAAGCCCTGCGACCACGTGTAATACAGCAAGCCGTCATCCATGAATTTCCAGCTGATGTTGCCGCGGCTCTTGAAGCCCTTGTAGGTCTTTTCCAGGCCGATCGACTTGTCCGAGTAGGCACCGTTGCCCGCGGGCACCGGAAGAGTGTCGAGATTCAGGCCGTTGTCGCAGGCGCCATCGAGATTGTCGCCCGGGGAGAACGGGTACAGTCCGCCGGGACGGCAGCCGTAGCTGCCGCCCTTGGCGCCCTTCTCGAAGGTGTCCATGTTGTAGTAGCGGGTGCCCGCGGTCACGGTCAGAGTCTTCGGAATGATGTCGAAATCCGTGGAGAAAAACGCGGCTTTCTGTTTGTAGCCGCGCTGCACGTCATCGTAGAAGCCGATCGAGTCGTCGCGCACGGCCTTGTTGTTCGCACTCGATGCCTGCGGAGCGATCAACGGAATGAACCCCGCTCCGGGCGCGCGGTAGTGCCAGTCCGAAATATCCTGAACCAGAAAGTCTTCGTAAAAAAGCCCGCCGATGGCACGCCAACGCCAGTCGTCCGGCGTGCTCAACCGGAACTCGTGGTTCTGGTGGGTATTGCGTTGCTGGACTCGGAAAGTCGCGACCGGCGAGAGGCAGGCGCCCCCGGGGGTGCCGTTGGCAATCGCCTGCGCCGTCCCCGGTATGATGCAGGAGTAGTAATCGCCGTACGCGCCGCGGTTATAGTTGGTGTAGTCGGCGACCTGATCCACCTTGCGCACCAGGTACCCTCCCGTGTAGACGGCCTTGAGCGCGCCGATACGGCCGTTCAATGTCCACGCCGTGTTCTCGTAGCGATCCTTGTCATACTGCGGCGTGAACAGATTGACCGAGAGATCGGGCAGCTTTTGCCCGTCGGAGCCGTACTGCATCTCGGCAAAGATGCCGTCCGCTTCCATGTTCTGATAGGACTGCGACAGCAGGAAGTTCCAGTCGTCGTTGATCTGGTACAGGCCGGAGAGGCGAAAGCCCTGATAGGTGACCGGGTTGATGGCCCTGCCCGTGACCTGCGTGTTCGTTCCGACTTCGTTGATGGCGGGCACGACACCCTTGAAGTAGTACGCGATGCCGAGGTCTGTCGCCTTGCGGGTGAAAGTCCCGGGCACGTTGTCGATGTAACCGCCGCGTCTTTCGCTGTAGATGACCGCGCGCACCGCCAGAGTGTTTTCGATCAAGGGCAGGTTGAGCGTCGCGTCCAAGTTGCTGCTGTTGTCGCCATGCGAGGTGTAGCCGTAGCCGGCATTGACGCTCCCCTCGGTCCTGTCGAGCTTCGGCTTGTTGGTGATGTAGCGAATCACGCCGGCCTGCGCGCCGGCGCCGAACAGCGTTCCCTGCGGGCCCTCCAGCACTTCGATGCGCTCGATATCGGCCGCATAGATGTCGAGGTTGCGGCCGGGTAGCTGGGCGGATTGTTCATCGAGGTAGACCGCGACGTTCGGGAAGCTTCCCGTCGCGCCGGAGGACTGCTCGCCATCCTCGGTCGTCGCCAAGCCGCGCATGTAAATAAGACCCTGTCCCGGGCCCTGATTGGCCACGGTGACGTTGGGCAGAAACTTGACGTAGTCGTTCAGGGTGGTGACGTTCAACTGACCGAGTGTCTCGCCGGTCAGCGCCGTGATGGTGATCGGCACGTTCTGCATGTTTTCCGTGCGGCGCTGCGCCGTCACGGTGATTTCTTGAATTCCTTCGGTCGCCTCGGTATCGGTTGCGGACGCCGCGTGAACGAGACCGGCCGTACCGCCGCTCAGAATGGCTGCGATCGCATAAGACAGCTTCGGATTTGAGTTCATGCTTTACCCATCCCTATATATTGCTTATTTGCCCGAGTAGTGCTTTTCCGCCCGAGTATTGCTTTTTCGTCGGAGCTTAGCGGATTATATTATTACCGCTATGTTATTTAGCGATGTACTCTTGCCAATTTGCGACAATCTTTATTCAGACCCCAGCCGAGCCGGAAATCCGGGGGCTCGTAGCGGCGTTCCGACCGAATCCTCGAGCAGCTTGACGATCATGGACGACCAAGCCGCGCCGCCGTACTTCGCCCGGCCCTCGATGAAGATCTGCTCCATGACCCCCGCAAGCCGCAGAGGCACCCCGAAGCGACGGCCGAATTCGAGGGCGAAGCCGGCGTCCTTGCACGCCAAGTCCATGGTGAAACCAATATCGTAGCTGCCGTTCAGAATGACCTGGCCTTCGGTCTCGTGGACGAAGCTGTTGCCGGAGCTCGCGGCGATCGCTTCATAAGCGGCCCGCAGATTGACGCCCCCTTTGGCGCAGAGCATGAGCGCTTCTCCTGTCGCGATCAGGTGAATGAATGCCAGCATATTGGTCACCACCTTGGTGACCGCCGCCTGTTCTATACCTCCGAGAAGAATGACCCGGCCACCCATGGCTTTGAGGGCCGGCTCGTGCACCGCAAATACCGGTTGCGCGCCGCCGACCAGGACGGTGATGTCACCGGCTTCCGCGCGGTGTACGCCGCCGGTGACCGGGCAGGCGAGGGTGTCGATCCCGAGCTTCCGGCCTCGGGCCGCAAGGGCCTCGACCTCAGCGAAGTCGTTGGTACTCATCTCGATCCAGGTGCTGCCGCGGTGCAGATGGGGCAACGCCAGCTCGAGAACCGCCTGGGTCGCGGCCGGCGAGGGCAGGCAGGTGATCAGTCCATCGACGCTCGCGGCCAGCGAGGGCACGGAATCTCCCCAGCGCGCGCCCACGGCCAGGACCGCGTCGGCGGCGCTGCGCTGCAAATCGAAGACGCCGACATCGAATCCGGCGCGCGCCAAATTGACGGCGAGATGTTTGCCAAGAGCCCCCAGTCCAACGAAGCCGTAACGCACATGCGCTCCCATTAGCCCAGCGGGCGGTCGATCATTTCCAGGTGCAACGGGGTGTCCTCGACATAGGCGCGGGCAAGCGCCACGGTTTCATTCAGCTCGACCCCGAGACCGGGCGCCGTCGGCGGGATCACATAGCCCGATTCCCAGCGAATCGGCTTTTGCAGAATATCCGCGTGAATCCCACCCCATTGCTGAATGCTTTCCAGGATCAAGAAATTGGGCGAGCAGGTGGCGATCTGGATGTTCGCGGCACCGACCACCGGGCCGCAGTACAGATGCGGCGCGATTTGCGCGTAATGCACCTCGGCCAGCGCCGCCACTTTTTTTGCCTCGAGCAAACCGCCGACCCTGCCCAAGTTCATTTGGATGATGTTCGCCGCGCCGGTCGCGAGTACCCGCGCGAATTCGTACTTGGTGGTCAGGCGTTCGCCGGTGGCGATCGGAATCGTGGTACCGCGCGCCACCAGGGCCATCTGTTCCGGCATCTCGGGAGGCACGGGTTCTTCGAACCACAGTGGATCGTAGGGCTCGAGTTGCCGCGCCAGTCGAATGGCGCCCGAGGTCGTGAACTGGCCGTGCGTCCCGACCAGGAGGTCCGCGCGTCGTCCCACCGCTTCGCGCACCAGGCGCACCAGACGCACGGTGCGTTCGAGGGCTTCCTGGGTGGGCTGTCTGGGATCGTAAGCCGAGAATCCTCCGGTGGGATCGAATTTGAGTCCGGTGAACCCTTGGGCGACGTACTCCGCGGCGCGCTTGGCCGAGCGGTCCGGATCGCGGTAGAAATCATCGCCTTCACCGGCCGCGGGATACAAATAGGTGTAGCTGCGCAGGCGCTCGTGAACCTTGCCTCCCAGGAGATTGTAGATCGGCTGCTCGACGGCCTTGCCGATGATGTCCCAGCACGCCATTTCCAATCCGCTGATCACGCCGATCAGCGAAATATCGGGGCGCTGGCTGAAACCGGAGCCATAGCTCTCGCGCCACAGCGATTCGATCTGAAAGGGGTCGCGTCCGGCGAATCTTCGCGCAAACAAGTCTTCGATCATCTTGGCGATGACCTTGGGGCCGAATGTGGCGGCATACACTTCGCCCACTCCCTCGATGCCGCAGGCGGTTTTCAATTTCAGAAATACGAAGTAGCGGCCGCCGAAATTCGGCGGGGGGTTGTCCACGAGAAACACTTTGACACTGTCGAGTTTCATATCCATCCCTTCTTTAGAATCGTCCCTTCAAGATCATCCCTTCAAAATGAGATCGGCGCCTTTTTGCGCCACCATGATGGTCGGCGCATTCGTGTTGGCCGAGGTGACGGTGGGAAACACCGACGCGTCCACCACGCGCAGGCGTTCGACGCCGTGTACCCGCAACGAGGCGTCGACGACGGAATCACCGGCGGCGCGGCCCATGCGGCAGGTACTGACCGGGTGGTACACCGTGCTGGCGCGCGCGCGAAAATCGGCAACCAAGTCGTCCTGCCCCATGGCATTGAGATCGGGCGCGATGGGTTCGCGTATCAAGGACTGGATCGCGCGCGTGCGCGCAATCGCCTGCAAAAGCCGCCCTCCATGCGCCACGTCGTCGACGTCCTTCGGCGTGGACAGGTAATTGGGGGCGATGGTCGGCGGGCGGCGAAAGTCCGGGCTCGCAATATCGATGCGGCCGACGCTCGTCGGGCGCGTCGGCTGGAAGCACAGATAGAATCCTGAAAATGCGTCGACCTCGATGCGAGTCCGGGTTGCATCGCCCGCGCCGTAGGTCACCGGATTGAAATACAGCTGCACATCGGGACGCGCGCCTTGGGGGTTGGTGCGCGCGAAGCCGCCGAATTGGTTCACGCTCAAGGCCAAGGGTCCGCGCCGGGCGAGGAGGTAACGCAACCCGGCAACGAATTGTCCGAATTTCGAGTGCAGTTCATCGTTCAAGGTGGGCTGCGTGGCCTTGAAGGAGTACACCACGGCCAGGTGATCTTGGAGATGTCCGCCCACCGCGGGATTGTCCACCAGCGGCGCGAGTCCGGCCGCGGCCAGCGTCGCTGCGGGTCCGATCCCCGACAGCTGCAGCAGCTGCGGCGAATTGACCGCACCCGCGCATACAATGACCTCGCGCCTTGCCGCCGCGAATTGCGGCGTGGCGCCGCGGACATATTCCACTCCCATGGCGCGGCGCTGCTCGAAGCGGATCTTGCTCACCCAGGCTTGCGTCTGGAGGAGCACATTGCCGCGGCGCAGCGCCGGCCGCAGGAAGGCGTCGGCAGCCGAGCGGCGCAGGCCATCGCGAATCGTCACCTGATAGCAGCCCAACCCTTCAGGATGGGGGCCGTTGAAATCGTCCGTCCATCTCAAGCCCAATTCCGCCGCGGCGTCTGACCAGTTTTGCCGCATCGGATGAAGAAACGGGGTCACGTCTTTGACGTCCAGAGCTCCATCGCCACTCGCATGGCCCTTTGGATCGACGCGCCGCTCCGATCGTTCGAAGTAGGGACGCACGTCGTCCCACCCCCAACCGACATTGCCCAACTGCCGCCAATCATCGAAATCCGCGGGGATCCCGCGGCAATAGACCAGCGCGTTGATGGAACTGGAGCCGCCGATCACGCGGCCGCGAGGCCAGTAAATGCTCCGCCCATTGAGACCCGGATTTGGGTTGGTCTGATATTTCCAATTGACTTTAGGGTCAGCAAACGTTCGTCCGTAACCGATTGGCGTTTTGATCCAGAATCGCCTATCGGTGCCGCCCGCTTCGAGCACGAGCACTCGGTCGCGTCCGCTCGCCGACAAGCGATCGGCGAGGACGCAGCCCGCGGAACCGGCGCCGATGATGATGTAGTCAAAGTCAGCCACCAGCGGAAGCTTAGTCCTTCGCCTTCGCGGCGCTATGCCATTTCGCGATTTGCCCATGTCATTTTTAGAACTCTTTGGGCCCCGTCGCGCAACCGCGTCGAACCCTGTATGGTGCGGTAGGCTCCAGTCAAACTCGAGGTTGCAAAGCTTGAGCACCACTGCAATTGACCTACCGCGGTCTCATGCACCCTCGTCGATCGAGCGCTGGTACGTCCTCATCCTGACGTGTTTGATTTACGCGATTAATATTGCAGATCGCTACGTCGTCTCCACCGTCCTCGAGCCCATCCGCGTCGAATTGAAATTGACCGACCGCGGCGTCGCATGGCTCACCGGCGCGCCGCTGGCGTTTTTCTACGTCTCCTTTGGAATCTTGATTTCCTGGTTCGCGGACCGATCCAATCGCCGCAATATTCTGGCTGCCTCCCTGGTGATTTGGTCCGCGTTCACCACGCTGTGCGGACTGTCGAGAAATTATCTGGAGTTTTTGCTCGGCCGCATCGGCGTCGGCGTCGGCGAGGCCGGCGGCACGCCGCCCTCGACGGCCATCGTATCGGATTGCTTCCCGCCTGACCGGCGGCCCATGGCCATGACGGTGCTGGCGCTGGGCGCCCCGATCGGCGCCTGGTTGGGGGCCAACATGGCGGGCGCCGTCGCGCAAGCCTTCACCTGGCGCGCCGCATTCATCGCGCTCGGCGTACCGGGTCTGGTCGTCGGCGTCATCGTGTTCTTGACGGTACGCGAACCGCCCCGGGGGCGCCTGGATGCCATCGTCGATGAAATCAAGCCTTCTCTTTGGGAATCGTTGCGATTCATGTGGGAGCAAAAGGCCGCCTTCCACGTGACCATCGGCGGCGGTCTGTGTGCGCTGTGGGGCTGGGGCCTCATCTACTGGACGCCCACCTTTTTGCAGCGCGCCTATAACATGGATGTCGGGCAGGCCGGCGCCGTCACGGGCAACATCCATCTCCTCGGCGGGTCGATCGCCACCGTCGCCACCGCCTGGCTGCTGTCGCGGCCCTCCATGGCGAGCCCGCATCGCGTCGTTTGGCTGCTGGCCGGGGGGATCGGCTTGGCCACCATCCCCTCCATCATTGCGTATTGGACCCACTCGCTGCTCCTGTGCAAGTTCATGTTCTGGATGTTCATCCCCGCCATTTACTTCTACATCGGCCCCTGTTTCGGCCTGCTCAACAATCTCGCGCCCTGCAATATGCGCAATATGTTCATTGCGGTGTCGCTGCTGGTGGCGAACATATTCAATCTCGTGGTCGCGCCGTGGGTGGTCGGCGCGTTGAGCGACCGGTTCGCGGGCGCCCATATGACCGATGCCGCGTCGCTGCGCTCGGCGCTGCTGGTTTTGGCCCCCACCGGATTCTGGGCGGCGTATCATTTATACCTGGCGTCCAAAACCATCATTGCCGATCAGAAGCACGCCATTGGTTACACGAAGGACTGGGCTCCGTAAATCATGGGCAAAACCATCATCGACCGCCGCTGGCTTCCACTCAACGCATTGCGCGCCTTCGAGGGCGTCGCCAAGCACTCGAGCTTCACCGCCGCGGCCAACGCGCTGTTGATTTCACAGAGTGCCCTGTCGCGCCACGTGATCGCGCTCGAGAAATTGATCGGCGCGCAGCTGTTCGAGCGCAAGCCGCACGCGCTGGTGCTGACCAAGGCGGGGCAGCACTTGCTCCCGGCGGTCATGAAATCCTTCGACCGCCTGGAATATGCGCTCGACGATATCCGCAACGACGGTTCAACCACCTTGAGAACGCTTCGGGTGCAGATGCCGCCGAGTTTCGCGGTGCACCTCGCGGTGCCGATCTTGCGCGACTTCCGCCGCGCCGCCGCCGAAGTGGAGATCGATCTGGTCAGTCCCTACGGCGTCGGGCCGCCGCCGAGCGACGTCGATGTGGCGGTGGTGTATTCGAAGCCCACCGTGACCGACCTGGTGACGGATTTGCTCTGGCCGGTGCATTTGAATCTATTGTGTCACCCGAGCGTCGCCGCTCGGCATGCCGGCAAGAGCCTGGCGGAATTCATCGAAGCGAATGAACTGGTGCACGTGCGCATTTCGGATCAGCCGCGCCATCATCTGTGGACCCAATTCGCCCGCCAGTCGAATTTGAACGCGTTGAATGTCGAGCGCGGCCTGGTGTTCGACACGGCCGTGCTCGCCGTTCAATATGCGCTGAGCGGCGAGGGCATTGCGCTGGTCGACAACTACCTCTTCGGCGACTACATACGGACGGGCCGCCTGGTCAAACCCTTCGACAACAGTCTCGACGACGGCTACGGCTACTACTTGATCACGCACCCGGAGGCGCTGAGCGACACCGCGATCGCCCTGTTCCGCTCCTGGCTGATCGAGCGCTTCGGGACCGGCGGGGGCGCGGCGCAGTCCAACCTGCACTTGGCAGTATCGAATGAGTGAGTCCGGCTGCGCGCGCTGCCGCGCACCGGACAGTTCCCGCGCTTCACAACCAACACGATGAAATTGGAGATGTCATGAAGAGCCACGCGAAAGTAGTGGTTGTCGGCGGCGGCGTGGTCGGCGCCAGCGTTCTCTATCACTTGACCAAGGCCGGATGGAAGGACGTATTGTTGATCGAACGGGCCGAGCTGACCTCGGGTTCGACCTGGCATGCGGCAGGGGGCATGCACACCGTCAACGGCGATCCCAACGTCGCCAAGCTGCAGCAATACACCATCGAGCTGTACAAGGAAATCGAACGGATTTCGGGCCAGTCCTGCGGCGTGCACATCACCGGCGGCATCATGCTGGCCGGCACTCGAGAGCGTCTCGACTGGCTGAAAATGGCCAAGGCGCGCGGGCGCTATCTCGGCATGGACCTGGAGATCATTACCGTAGAGGAGGCGGCAAAGCTGTTTCCGCTGATGGATAAGAAGCATTTCGCGGGCGGAATGTTCGATCCCATCGAAGGCCACGTCGATCCCTACGGCGTGACCCACGCCTACGCGAAATCCGCCCAGATCGGCGGCGCCGAAATCGTCCGCCACACGCGGGTCACGGATCTCAAAGCCCGCGCCGACGGCTCCTGGGACGTGATCACCGATCACGGCAATGTGCACGCCGAGCATGTGGTGAATGCGGCGGGACTGTGGGCGCGCGAAGTGGGTCGCATGGTGGGCATCGAGTTGCCCATCCTGGCGATGGAACATCAATATCTCATCACCGGCGATATGGCGGAGCTGGCCGGCAAGAAGGAGCAACTGCACTGCATCGACTTCGAAGGCGAGATCTACATTCGCCAGGAACGCGGTGGCATGCTCATGGGCACCTACGAGCGCGCCGGAGTCCCCTGGTCGGCGGTGACCACCCCCTGGGATTTCGGTCAGGACCTGCTGCCCAACGATCTGGAGCGCATCGCGCCGAGCCTCGAAGTCGGCTTCGCGCATTTTCCCGCACTGGAGGGCGCCGGCATCAAAAAGGTGGTGAACGGGCCGTTCACATTCGCGCCGGACGGCAATCCGCTGGTGGGACCGATCCGCGGCTTGAAGAACTTCTGGGTTGCCTGCGGCGTGATGGCCGGATTCAGCCAGGGCGGCGGGGTGGGCCTCGCTCTGTCGCGCTGGATGGTCGACGGCGATCCCGGCGCCGACATCTGGGGCATGGACGTGGCGCGCTACGGCGACTGGACGACGCTCGCCTACACCAACGCCAAGGTGCGCGAGAACTATTCGCGCCGCTTCAGCATTCGTTTTCCGAACGAAGAATTGCCGGCCGCGCGGCCGTTGCGCACCACGCCGATCTACGAAAAGCTCGAGGCCGAGCACGCCGTGTTCGGCGACTACTGCGGGCTGGAGCACGCGCTGTGGTTCGCGCCGACCGCCGACGAAGCCGAAGATCACATCAGCTTTCGCCGCTCCAATGCCCACCCGCACGTGGCGGCGGAATGCCGGGCCGTACAGAACTCGGTCGGCCTGCTGGAAATATCGAACTACGGCAAATTCGATATTCGCGGGCCGGGCGCGGCGGACTGGCTGTCGCACATGATGGCAAACCGTGTTCCGCCGGTCGGGCGCATCGCGCTCACTCCGATGCTGAACGAACGCGGCAAGCTGATCGGCGATTTCACGATGTGCCGGATTGCGGCCGATCATGTTTTTCTGATCGGCACCTATGCCGCCGAGACCTACTACATGCGCTGGTTCGAGCGGCATCTGCCGGCCTCGGGCGTGTCGATCCGGCCCTGCGCGATGGAGTACGTCGGACTATCGGTCGCGGGACCGCATTCGCGGGCGCTGCTGCAGAGCCTGGTGCGCGACGATTTGTCAACCGCGGCTTTTCCCTTCATGTCGTTTCGGCGCATGGAAATCGGCATGGTGCCGGGCTACTTAGGAAGGGTGTCGTTCACGGGGGACCTGGGCTACGAGATCTGGGTCACCACCGACTATCAACGCGCGCTCTATGAATCGCTGGCAAAGGCCGGACGCGCGTACGGCCTCAAATTGTTCGGCGGGCGGGCGCTCAACGCCATGCGCATTGAAAAGAGCTTCGGCAGCTGGGCGCGCGAATACCGCCCCATCTATGGACCCTTCGAGGCCGGCCTCGATCGATTCGTCGACTTCAAGAAGAGTGAGTTCATAGGCCGCTCGGCGGCGGCCGAGGAGAAGCACAGCGGCGGCGCCCTGCGCCTGCTGTCCTTCAAGGTGGACGCGACCGACGCCGATGCCATCGGCGATGAGCCGATCTGGCACGACGGCAAGACCGTGGGTTGGGTCACCTCCGGCGCCTTCGGACATCGAGTGAATCATTCCCTGGCACTCGGCTATGTACCGGCCGCGCTGGCCAAAGCCGATGCAGGATTCGAGATTGAAATCATCGGCGAACGCCGAAAGGCTCATCGATTGACGGGGCCGGCGTTCGATGCGAGCGGCGCGCGCATGCGCGCCTGATGCGTAAGCGCGCGTGGTGCGCGAGCGCTCGGCCGACGCGGCGCGGACTATAATGTGGCTGCGGCCGCATCGGTGAAATCGCCAACGTTTCCGCGGAAACTTCAGCGAATTGAAATGAATGATATCGTCTATCTTATTGATAAATAAAATTTATTTGACTCAATAGTGAGGAGCCTGTGCTGTGAGTACAACCCCTGCCGAGCTGGGCTACAACGGACTTACCGAGCATACGGAAGGCTTGGCCGCCGAGGCCTACTTCGACCCTCGCCACCATGAGAAGGAACTGCAGCGCATCTGGTACCGCAACTGGGTGTACGTCGGGCGATCCAGCGACGTGGCGAGCCCGCGAGCGTTCCGCACCTTTGAATTGGGCGATCAGAAGATATTCCTGGTGCGCGACGATCGGCGGGTTCTACGCGGCTTCTACAACACCTGCCGGCACCGCGGCGCCGCCCTGTGCCGCGAGTCCGAGGGAGTGCTGCGAACCGGGACCATCATCTGCCCGTACCACGCGTGGACGTACAACCTGCAGGGGGATTTGCTGCGCACCTCCTCCAAGGCCCATGCGAGCGGGTTCGACATGGCCGATTTCCCGCTCTACCGGCTCAGCGTCAAGGAATGGAATGGTTTCATCTTCGTTGCGCTGACCGACAATCCGCCGTCTTTCGAAAAGACATTCGACCTGCCGCTGAATCGTCTCGATGCATGGCCGCTCGAGACGTTGGTGGTCGGGCATGTATTGCTCAAGACCATTGAGAGCAACTGGAAAATATTCTGGGAAAACTATAACGAATGCCTCCATTGTCCCGGCGTGCACCCGCGGTTGTCTCAACTGGTGCCGATCTATGGGCGAGGGCTGCTGGAGGAGCGCGATGATCCGGAGTGGCGCGCGCACGCCGACGACGCAGACCCGAAGTTCAAGGGAGGACTGCGCGGCGGCGCCGCGACCTGGTCCATGGACGGCAAGACCACCGGAATCCCATTTCCCGGCCTGTCGGAGGCCGATAGAAAAGCCGGTCATATTTACATGACGGGTTTGCCGTCGGTATTTCTGGTGGGCCACATCGACTATGTCCGCGTGGTGCGCCTGCTGCCCCTGGGTCCGGAGCGGACCGAACTGCGCGTCGAGTATTTGTTTTCGCCGCAGACTCTCGAAGATCCCCGCTTCGACATGCGCAACATCGTCGATTTCACCAATCTCGTCATGACCGAAGACGCGCAGGTGTGCGAACTCAACCAACGAGGGCTGCGGGCCCGGCCTCATGCACGCGGGGTGGTCATGCCGGAGGAGTACGTCATTCGACTGTTCCATGAATGGCTGCACGCCGAACTGGCGCGCTAGGAGCCTGTCCGGGGCAGCCGCCCTCCTTGGCTTCGCGCTCGTCGCGGCCGCTTGCGGCGAACGGCACGCCGCGGCGCCTGGTCCCGAAGAACAGGTGCTGAACATCTATAACTGGGCCGACTACGTCGGCTACCGCACCATCGCCGAGTTCGAGCGCCGCACGGGCATCAAGGTCGTCTACCAGACGTACGACTCCAACCAGACGCTCGAAGCGACCATGTTGGTGGGACATTCAGGCTACGACATCGTCAGCACCACCACCGGATTCTACGGCCACCAGATCAAGGCCGGTGCCTATCTGCCGCTAGACAAATCACAGCTGCCCAACTGGAAGAATCTCGATCCTGAGGTCCTTGCGATTCAAGCGCAGGCCGATCCCGGCAATCGCTACGCGGTCCCGTACCTGCATGCCATGAACGGCTTCGTGTACAACGTGGATCTCGTGAAGGCGCACATGCCGGAGGCGCCGACCGACAGTCTGGCGATGGTATTCGACCCCAAGGTGATCGGGCACTTCGCCGATTGCGGCGTCACTTTTCTGGACTCGCCCGAAGACGTCATCCAGCTGGCGCTGGCCTATCTGCATCTCGATCCGAATTCGCGCCGCGTCGAAGACCTGTACGCCGCCGAGCGCGTCGTGATGGCGGTGCGGCCCTACATTCGTACCTTCGATTCCAACGGCTATTGGCATCAATTGGCGTCGAACGAAATTTGCGTGGCGCTCGCCTGGTCGAGCGATTACTCGGTAGCGCAGGCGCGCGCGCGCGAAGCCGGCACCGGAGCGCGCTTGTCCTTCACCCTGCCGAAAGAGGGCTCAAACATCACTTACAACGCCTTTTTGATTCCGGCGTCGGCGCCGCACCGCCAAGCGGCGCACAAGTTCCTGAATTATATTTTGGAGCCGCAGGTCATCGCCGATATCACCAACGACATCCATTACGGCAATGACAACCTGGCGGCGCGGCCCTTCGTCAGGAGCGAGATACTGGGCGATCCGGCGGTCTATCCGCCGCCCGCCTTGCGTGCGCGGTTGTATCTGCCCGCTGAACTCGGCCAGGACTACGACCGGCTGCGCACCCGCGTCTGGACGCACATCAAGACCGGGCAATAGTCCGAGGCGCAAAGCGATAACTCCGAGCGCTCGAGTCAAGGCCCGCGACGCGCCGGTGGGGCGTTTTTTTGCGCTGCAACCCCCGAAAAAGCCGTTTTTGAGACCTGCAACAAGCTTTGTGGGCACCTGGAAATGTACAGTTGCGCCCCCATAAAGGATGGGCCGCTGCGGACAAACGGCGGTTGAATGTCAAGGGTAATTTCAGGAGATTGGTATGATTGGAACAGTAGCCCGTTGGGGCCATAACACGCTGTTGATCGCATTGGCGCTCATGACATGCGTGCTTTTTTTCGCGTTTAAGTAACGATCAGGGAGCGGCGCCGCACCGGAGCCTTTAGAGCTCACGGCGCTGCGGCGGCGGGAGCCGCCTCGATGTCCACCGGGCCGAGACGCTTGGATTTCCACAGCAGCCAGCTGTAGTAATACCCGTAGTAGCCGACCAGAACGAAAAATATTCCCACGGTGAGCGGACTTCTGAGCATCGCCGGCGCCATGCCCTGCGAAGGGTCCGTCGCGCCGGCGACGAGTGGCGCGTGGGCGGCTGTGTACGCCTGCACGATGCGAAACACCATTCGACCCAGAAACAACAGCGACACGGCGATGCCCGTATAGGTATGCGGCACGTAGTGCAGCCGTTCATTGTACATATGGAAGCGGGTTCGCGCCGCGCCCCATGATCCCAAGCCGACGCCGAGCGCCGCGCCCGCGAGTTCGGCCCACAGGAATTGACTGGAGCGCAATGCCATCGACAGCAGTGCGCTGGCCACCACCGCGAGCAGCACGATCCGAAGAATCATGCGCGCCGGCCGCAGCTCCTGGCGCCCGAAGCTGCGCCGCAGGCGCCGGTAGATGGCGAAGACCACCAAGGCGGCCAACAGAAATGGTCCGATTTGCGAAAAGTCCGGTTGCATATCATCGATACTACACGACCGATGGGCACGGCAAATTCAGATGCTCCGGCTCGAGGCGAACTCACGCGCGGAGTGGGCCCCTGGGCGGCGATGGCCGTCAATGTCGCGAACATGATCGGCACGGGCGTATTTTTGAAAACCCGCGTCATGACATGCAATGTCGGCAGCGCGCGGATCGTGCTCGTCGTATGGCTCGCCGCGGGCTTGTTGTCGCTTGCCGGAACTTTCGCGTACTCGGAGATCGCGGCGATGATGCCGGAGGCGGGCGGCGACTACGTCTACCTGCGCCGAGCCTACGGTCGCCTGGTCGGTTTTCTCTATGGCTGGATGGCATTCACCGTTGCTCGAGCCGGGTCGCAGGCCGCCTTGGCGGTGGGTCTTGCGATCTTCACGAATGTGGCCTTGGGCGGCGTCTTGGAGCGCTGGCACTATGAAGCGGCCGCCTTCGGCGGACACGTGAGCGTGAGCGGCTTGACGTTCGTGGCTCTGGCCGCCATCTGGATCGTCGCGCTCATCAACTGCGCCTCCGTGGTTTCGGGCGGCCGCATGGCCCTCGGGCTAACCCTCGCCAAGGTGGCGCTGGTGCTGGCCGTTGGCGTCGGCGCCTTTGCCCTGGCAAAGGGGGACTGGTCGCACCTGTGGGGATCCGGTATCGCGGGCACCTGCGAGGGCGTGGAGAGCAGCGCACGCGGCGGGATTGCGGGCTTCGGTGCGGCCATGCTCGGTGCCCTGTGGGCCTACGACGGTTGGCAGAACGTCGCGCCGCTCGCCGGTGAAATAAGGGATCCACAGCGCAATCTGCCGCGCGCCTTCGTCGGCGGCACGCTGGTGGTTGCGGCCTTGTACCTGTTCGTCAATCTTGCTTATTTCTACGCGCTGACGCCGCTCGAGGTCGCGAGCGTGGCGACGACTTCGTCGGTGGCCACTGAGGTGCTGAAGCGATTTTTGGGGCCGATGGCCGTCTCGATGACGGCCGCAGCTCTCATGGTCTCCTCGTTCGGCGCGCTGCATGCGAGCGTGCTCGCCAACTCGCGCATCCCATTTGCGATGGCGCGCGACGGACTGTTCTTTCGTGCTCTCGGGCGGCTGTCGCCGCGTTCGAATGTACCGGTGCGGGCGATTCTGGCGCAGACGGCCTGGGCCAGCGTGCTGGCAGTATCCGGCTCCTATGACACGCTGACCGACTCGGTCATATTTGCGTCCTGGCTGTTCTACGGATTGACCACGGCGTCGCTGTTCGTTTTCAGGCGCACGATGCGGGACGCGCCGCGGCCCTATCGGGCGCTGGGGTTTCCGGTCGTGCCCATGATTTTCCTGCTGGTGACGGCGGCATTGCTGATCAACACCTTCGTCGCCGCACCGCGCCAAGCCTTGCAGGGCGTCGCTCTGCTGGCGGCCGGATTGCCCTTCTATTGGTACTGGTCGCGCCGCACGCAGTGATGAGGCTGTCTCAGTCACTGCGCGCGGCGATGCCTATCCGGCTGCACCCGGCAGATCGAACACCAGTACTTCGGCGTCGCGCGCATCGCTCAAGATGAGCTTCGCACCGTCGGTGATCCGCAGCGCGTCGCCGGCTCCGAGCACGGCGCCGTTCGCCGTCAGCGCGCCTCGTGCGACATGCACGTAGATGCGCCTGCCCCGCGCCACCTCCAGTTCCGCGCGCTCTCCGCCGGTGAACAGGCCGGCATAGACCCGCGCGTCCTGATGGATCAGCAAGGACCCCTCCGCCCGATCCGGCGAAACGATGAGACGCAGGCGCCCACGTTTATCCTCCGGCGCAAAGCGCTTCTCCTCATAGCTGGGCTCGATGTTGCGTTGCGCGGGTTGAATCCATATCTGCAGGAAATGCACGGCTTCGCTCGGGTTGGGATTGAACTCGCTGTGCCGCACGCCACTACCGGCGCTCATACGCTGCACGTCGCCCGGCCTCAGTGTCGAGCCATTGCCCATCGAATCCTTGTGCGCCAGTTCACCGGCTAGAACATAGCTGATGATTTCCATGTCGCGATGGCCATGGGTGCCAAAACCCGCCCCCGCCTGGACTCGGTCTTCATTGATCACCCGCAAGGGCCCGAATTCCACGTGTTCCGGATCGAAGTAGTCGGCAAATGAAAAGGTATGGAAAGACTTGAGCCAACCGTGATCGGCAAAGCCTCTCTCGTTGCTGCGTCTGATGTCGTTCATGGGAACCTCCGAGCAACAGAATAGGGTCGAATGGACGAATAAAAAAGCGCAAAATTTGAGGCTTATTGATCTAAAAACCGGATATGTCCATGGCCATTGCAAAAACCAGCTTGGAGCAGTGGGCGGTTCTGGCTGCCGTCGTCGATGCCGGCGGCTTCGCGCAAGCGGCACTGGCGCTGAACCGGAGCCAATCGGCAGTGAGTTATGCCGTCTCACGGCTTCAGGAATCTCTGACGCTGCCCCTGTTGGTCGTCGAGGGCCGCAAATCGGTGCTCACACCGCACGGCCGCACCCTGCTCAAGCGTGCGCGCAACTTGCTCAAGGATCTCGATACCCTGGAGCAATTGGCGCGCAGTCTGAAGCAGGGATGGGAACCCGAACTCACGCTGGTCGTGGACGCCGCATTTCCGCGGCCTCGCCTGCTCGGCATCATCGCGGAACTGCAGCAGAGCTGCCCGAGCACCCAAATCCAGCTCGCCGATGTCGTGCTGTCGGGCGCCGAGGATGCGATTACCGCCGGCACCGCGGATGTGGTGGTTACCAGCCGAGTACCGCCGGGATTTCTCGGCGATTGGCTTTTGGAAGTGCGATTCGTGGCGGTCGCCCGCCCGGACCATGCACTGTTCGACTTGAACCGCGAACTGACCCCGGACGATTTGGTGCGCCATGTGCAGGCCGTGGTCCGAGACTCGAGCGTAGCGCACCCCCGAGATGAGGGGTGGCTGGGCGCCGAGCGCCGGTTCACGGTCAGCAGCATGGAGGCGTCGCTCGCCACGATTCAGGCCGGACTCGCCTATGCCTGGCTACCCGAGCATCTGCTGGCGGAGGGCCTGCGAAGCGGGGCGCTGAAGCGTCTGCCGCTGGCGGCCGGCAGCTCGCGCAATGTCTCGCTGCACATTGTGCTGGCCAGGCCCGATTTGCTCGGCCCCGCGGGACGCGCGGCGGTCGACGCGTTTCACCGGCACGTACAATAAATAGCAGCGGCACCGAGTCAGGTCGCAGTCGCGCGCTCGCCCGGTAGGACGAGCCCTACACATTGTGCCGTGCCGGCCTGACTGTTTGCGCGCCGGATCGCAGCTATGGTCACGCGAGTGTCGGTTCAAAACGATCGCAGGCCCGGAGCCCCCATGTCGTCGCGCGAGACCCGGAAACATCCGCTCAAACCGATCCTCGTCGGAATGCTCGCCGCCATGTTCGGAAGTTATCTCGCCGCCGCATCCGATGACGCGCCGGGTTTGCGCGCCTGTGCCGACTTCGGCAGTCCCTCGAACTTCGACTACCTGGTGCTTGCGAGCATCGCCGACTCACCGCGTCTACTGTCCATGGCTGTCTACCGTTCGCGCCCACCGCCGAACAAGGAGATCACACAATGTCACTCTTAGCCTGGATAGTACTCGGGCTGATCGCCGGATTTATTGCGAGCAAACTCGTCAATAAATCCGGCGAAGGCCTGCTGATGGATATCGTGCTGGGCATCGTGGGAGCGGTGCTTGGCGGCTGGCTGTTCAATACCTTCGGCATGCCCGGCGTCAGCGGATTGAACCTGTACAGCTTCGCGGTCGCGGTGATCGGTGCGGTGGTGTTCCTCATTGTCTATCACGCGTTGACTCGACGCTCCGTTTAATCTCGACGCTCCGTTTAGTAGGGATTCATGCCGCCGCCGGCGGGCGCGGCCACCGGACCCAACTGCATCACGGCGTTATTGTTGTCGTTGTTGAAATAGATGATCTGATTCCCCGCGGCATTCACGGTGGCGGCGATGCCGAAGATGGCGCCTGAGCCGCCGGTATCGATCTGCAGCTGGCCGACGAAGCCGCCGGGCACCACCGGCGACACCTCGATCAGCAAGTTGGTCGTCGCACTGGCCGGAGGTGCGACCGTAGGCGCGATGATATCCGCGTTGCCGACCACCAAATCACCGTTCTTTAGCAAAGCGGCGCTAATCGGCGCCTTTAGAGGCGGGCCGTTGGCAATGATTTTGGCCGAGGCCATCGAGGGCCCTGAGAAGGTGGGCTTGGGCGTGGGAGTCGTCGGGGTGCATTGTCCGTTCACGACCACGCCGTCCTTCGCAATGCTGGACACGCCCGTGAGGGCGATCACGCTGGCGGAAGCGGTGTCGATGACATACAGGGTATCGCTCGCCGGATCATAGGTAAGCCCCGAGGGTCCGAATATGAACCCCGGCGTGCCGCCGCTGCAAAAGCCGGTGGCGATTTCCGTGAACGCTGTCTGCACATTGTTCGCGTCCAGGGTGATTCGAACGATGGTGCCTGCCGAGGTGGGATTGGGGCCGGTGGTGGTCCCGGCAACGGTACCGCCATTGTCCGGTGCGTTCGTTATGTAGAGGGCCGCGGGCTGCGTGGCCGTAGCGGCCACATAGGCCTCACCCCACGGATCATTGAACAAATCGCTGGCGAAGGGCTCCCCCACGGTGCCGGTAGCACTGACCAGCGGATTCTTGTTCGATGCCCACGCCGCCGCCGAGATGCTGTCATTGGGCAGCATGGTGAGCGCATTGCAGGCCAGCAGATCCGGCGAGCTCGCAATCGGATAGGGTGTGGAGGGTGTGGTTCCGGTGAGAGGATGCAGTCCCACGATGTTCATTCCGCTACCCTGAGCGGTGCTTCCTCCCACGTTGAAGTTGCACACCACGAGATCGCCCTTCGTGATCAACCCGGCGGTCGCCGGCGCAATCACGAGGCCATAGGGATTGTAGCCCATGGTCGGATCGGTGGTTGAGCCCGTCAAACCCACGGTCGCGATCGCGGTGCCGGCCGCCGGCGCCAGCGCGTTCAAAAGGTTGGTCGTGACCGTCGCGCTCGCGGATGCGGACTTGGTGCCGCCGCTCCCGCTGCAGCTGAGCGTGTAGGTGTAGGATCCGGCAGCGGTCGGGACGACCGTGAGGCTGCCGCTCGGCATCTGGCTGCCGGTGAATGCGCCGCCGGCGGCGCTCGACGTCGTCGCGGTGCACGACGTGGCGTAGGCCGAGGTCCATGCCACGGTCAGTGCCTGACCGAAGTTGATGGTGGCCGCGGCTGCCGGCATCGAGAAGCTCACGGTGGGCGCGGGCGTCGTCGAACCATAGCCGCCGCCGCCGCCGCCGCCGCACGCCGCAAGCGCGCTCACCAAAAACCCTGACGAAACCTTGCCCAACTTGGACATGCGCAGACTCCTCAATTAGCCGAGTGACCGCCTATGAGTGCTGCGAAGTTGAGAAATGGTTTTGCGAAATTTCGAACGTGAGGCCGTTCTTTTTGGTCACGACCTCTGTGCGGATTTGCAGCGACCTCCGTGCGGACGTCTTAGAAGTATCCGTGCAGTTGTACGAAGTATAGCCGTCCGTGCTCGGCGTTATCCTGCGGAATGCCGTCGTTCCAGCGAAAGCCCATGCGTATCTGCGCGAACTGAATCGGCGTGAGTTCGTAGACCAGGCTCCAGCGCGTTTCTTCGCCGTTCGGCACCGCGCGATTCGGATTGAGAAACTCTTCGGTGAGCTTCAAATTGCTGCCGCGCGCGATGAGCCAATTGGCCTCGGCGAGCGTGGCGAGCTTCTTACCCTGTCCATTGGCAATGCTCTGGTCATCGGTCAGCTCGGCCTGGACCAGCCACGAAATCGGCCCGGTTCTAAGGCCGCCGAAAATTCCGCCGGCATTCTTGGCGCCGCCGGGTTGATCGTTGCGATTGGCCGCAATCCCCACTCGCCAGAGCGGCTCCACGTAGGCTAACTGGGTGCTGTACTGCTTGCCGTTGCCGCGGGCGGCAGCGCCGGCGGTGCCGTTGCTCACCGCCAGCTGCGCGTCCCAGTGACCTCGCTCCCAGCCGAATTCCACCCCCTGATCCGGCGTCGTCATGCTGATTCCGGTGGCGGTGTAGACGAAGGCGGTCTGATCCTGCAGGCGCAGACCGAAGGGCAGGTACATCTGCCCGGCCTTGAGATACCAATCATGCGTGGCCGACCAATACAGTACGTAGGCCTCCCGGTTCAGAGCGCCGCCGGGAGCGACCTGCTCGTCGGCATACGCGAGCAGACGGTTGGGGATCACCTCCGCCTCCATGTAGACACGAAACTGCTCGAGCGAGAATTCCGACAGCGACGCGGAATGCGGCACCTGCGTCACTTGACCGTCGAATCGCAGGTCGCCGCCGGCCCGCAGGTATTGCCCGAGCTGGCCGTTCCAGTTATCGAGTGCGGTATCCAGATGCTGCGCCGGCAAGACGGTCTGCGCGAAGATGTCGCCGAATACCGTACGCAAGCCGCCGCCGGTCGGGTTGACGTGACATTGGCCGCATTTGAGACCCATCTGAACCGCGAGGTAGGGCTCCGCGCGCGCGCCGTAGGCGCCGAAGCACATCAATACAATCAGGCAGCGGAGCGCAAATTGAGTGTGTCGAAGGATCATTGGGCGGGCACCACCGTGAACTCGAATGAAATATCGGCGCCGAGAGTCACGGCGTTCATATTGGCCAAGGCCCCGCCGCCGGTGCCGCGCACCGTGACGCGATAAACTCCGGCACCGAGTGCGGCGCGTGGAGTGATCAAGAGCACGGCGGGATTGTCGTCGGACAGTGCCTTGGCAGCGGGGATTGCAGCCTGGCCGGCGACGGTCCCGGCCGCGACGACGGTACCGGCGGCGCCGATGCGTTCCAGCGTTACGGTCGTGTCGTTGACGAGCGATGCGTCGACATCCTGCGTAAACGTCGCCAGGATTCGCGCCAGCGGGGCGTTGACGACGGCCTTGTCGAGGGGAGCCGTGGTTTGCACGGCAAAGGCCATGCCCATGGCCGCCGCCGGCACGTTCGGCGCACCGTTTGCGATCCACTGACGAATCGCATCGATGGTGGGCTGCGGAAGCGGTGTTTCACCCAGCGGCATTCGTCCGCCGACGATTCCGGCCGCACCTTCTATCTTGTGAACCATGTAGCTGTTGTCTGGATCGCCCGGCTTCACGCGCAGCAAGTTCGACTGCTCGGCGCTCGGTACCCCGACCAACAAGTTGTAGCTGTGGGCGGCATCGAGCTGCAGTCCAAACGGCGCGCCGGCACCGATGTGGCATTGCGAACAGATCGGTGTAAATACATTGTCCTGGATCGAGCGCAAATCCGCGGTGATCGGCCCGCCGCCGCCGCCGCCGGCGCCGATGGGTTGCCCGTTCTGATCGAGTCCGACTCCATTGCCGGCGCAGCCCACAGCGCTGCCAACCAGCGACAGCGCGGCCCAGAAGCTCAATCGGTCGATCTGCATGCTTGAACTCACAACAATGACGACGGGGGGTAAGTACCGCGCGCTGCATCCCGGGTTTAGCTGCGCCGCCAATTCTCTTCGCCGCAGCGCGCGCACCGATCATGCAACCAAGTGCCCAAGCATTCAAGAATGGTTTAATCTGGGCGGCAACGAGTCGGACGGGGGTCTCGAATGCGGCAGGGGCAGTGGATCTGGCGGTCGTGAAGTAGTGCGTCTGCTCACGGCCGGCGTTGCGCTGTCAATCGGTCTTGCAATCGGAGCACCGCGCTGCGTGGGCGCCGATGTATGGGGCGGTTCACTCGGCGTCACGAGCGACTACATCGTGCGCGGCATTTCGCGCAGCAACGATCGCGCAGCGTTGCAGCTCGATCTGCACTATTTCAATGCCTCCGGCTTCGTGGCGGGATTGTTTGCCTCGAGCACGCAAATCGATCCCGAGATGGGCCGCGATGTCGAGCTCGACGCGTTTCTCGGTTTTGCCTGGACGTCGGGCAACGACTGGCGCGCCAAAATTCTGGCCAGCCATTATGCGTATCCGTGGAACCAGGACGGTTCGGGTTACAACTATGACGAATTCGACGCCGACGTGGCCTTTCAAGAATGGCTGGATGTCGGCCTGGTCTATTCGCCGAATGCGCCGCGCTACGTGCCCCACCGCGGTCTCATCGCCGTGACGAGCCATTCAGCGGAGGTGAACCTGCAGCGGCCGGTGCTGGGCAGGCTCTCCGCCACGGCCGGCATCGGCTACTCGCACTTCGATGGCCCGAATGCGGCGGGCTTCGGCTACTGGAGCGTCGGGGCGGCCTATACATTCGCGCCGGTGTCCCTGGCGCTGTCCTATGTCAACACCACAGCCGCGGCCAAGGCATTGTTTTATAATGCCGCGGCGGATAGGCGCTGGACCGGCACGGTGATCTGGCGATTCTAGAGTTCGTCCGCGGACGGCAACTAAATTGTTCGCCGCCGGTACTTACGGGAAATGGCTAATGTGGAGCGCTGGAGTGACGAGCCGATGACATTTCCGGCCAAAAATTCGGCCAAGGAGCACGACAGCGAACTGCTTGCCGCCGTCGCGGCGGGGAGCCGCCGGGCTTTGGAGGAGCTGTATCTCGCCTATCACCGGCGACTCGCGCGTTTCTTGTCGCGATTCACGCCGCGCTACGAGAATGTCGAGGAGATCATCAACGATACCTTCCTGGCCGTTTGGCAGAGCGCCAAGGATTTCCGGCATGCCTCTCAAGTTTCCACCTGGATCATCGGCATTGCCTACCGCACGGCGCTGAAATCCCTGCGGCGGCAGAAGCATCACGCGGCGGCGGGAAGCCTGGACGACTATCCCGAACAAACCTTCGATCCCACGATGGAGGCCGAAGTGCAGGATTGGTTGAAGCACGGCCTGAATCAACTGCCCGTCGAACAACGCCTGACCCTGGAACTCGCCTATCACATGGGACATTCCCTGGAGGAAATTGCGGCGATCACCGAGTGCCCGGTCGGAACCGTCAAGGCGCGCATGTTTCACGCGCGCGAAAAATTGCGCCACTACCTGCCGCACTTGAGCGGCGCCGCGTACGACTCGTCCGTGAGAAGCGAATGACTTTCAACCCTCAAAGTTCGGACGCGCGCCAACATCAAGCGATGTCCTCGCTCATTCCTTGGTACGTCAACGGCAGCATCGGCGAAGCTGAGCGGCAGCGAGTGGACGCGCACCTGCTGCGGTGTGCCGACTGCCGCGAAACCCTGGCTCAGGAGCGATGCGTTTATCAAGCAATGAACGCGGAAAGGACGGTTGAATACATGCCTGCGGCCTCGCTCAAACGCCTGCAGGCACGGCTCGACGGCATCGGCACCGCGGCAGCCGCGGACGGGGCTGCGCGCGAGAAAACGGGCCGCGGATCGATGCCGTGGCAGGGAGCGATGGCGGCGTCGGTTGCCGTGATGGCCCTGGCGCTCAGCGTATTGGCAGCCGATCGGTGGATGCAGTTTCGCGCTCAGGCGGCACCGGACTATCACACGGTCACCACAGCCACGGCACGCGCGCCGGATGAAGTGATTCGCGCCGTGTTTTCGCCCACCGTCACCCTGGTCGAACTGCAGGCCATACTCGATGAGGCCGGCGTGAGAATTGTTGCCGGGCCCACCGAAGCGGGGGTGTATTCGTTGGCGGCCAAGTCCCGCCGGCCCGTGAATTCTTCGCTGGCGCTGTTGCGCGCGAATGCGAAGGTTCGCTTTGCCGAGAGCACCCAGCCGGGTTTTGCCGAGAGCACCCAGCCGGGCACCGGGCCGGGCGATATTCCATGAGGCGGTGGACGCCGGTAGTTCTCGCATTTCTGGCTTGCGCCTGCAGTAACTCACCCGTACGGATCGAATCGCGTGCGCTGGCCGATCAGGTCTCCCGGTCGCCCGAGCATTTCATCATTGCGGCGGTCGACAATGCCCCGTCCGTTTTCGCGGCTCACGCCGGCAGCACGCCGCGCGGCTATGACGGCATCGCCTCCTACGGGCCCAGCACCACGGCCCGCCAGATGATGCGTTCCCTGGAAAATGATTACGGGCTGCGCGAGGTGAGCGCCTGGCCGATCGAGCCCTTGGCCTTGCATTGCGCCGTGCTCGAGGTTCCCGAGGGGATGGATCGCGGCACCCTGCTGGAGGCGCTGGCCCACGATCGACGCATCAAGCTCGCGGAACCGCTGCAGAGCTTTGCGACCCGCAGCGACGATTACAATGATCCATACGTGGGATTGCAGCGCGGTTTTCAGCAAATGGATGTCGCGGCCGCTCATCCCCTGTCGCGAGGCGAGGGCGTCAAGGTGGCGATCATCGACACCGGTGCCGACACCCAGCATCCGGACCTGCGCGACAACATCGTGGTCGCCGCCAATTTCGTCGATGCCGACGATCAACAGTTTCAGCGGGATCGTCATGGCACCGAAATGGCCGGCGTCATCGGCGCGATTGCCAACAATCACGAAGGCATCGTGGGAGTCGCCCCCGCGGCTCGTCTCCTGCTGTACAAGGCGTGCTGGCAGATGCGCGTCGACGCCGATGCCGCACGGTGCAATTCCTTTACGCTGGCGCGCGCGCTGGTTGCCGCGTTCGACGCGCACGCACAGATAGTCAATCTGAGTCTCGCGGGACCCGCGGATCCCCTGCTGGGCGGCCTCATTCGTGAAGGATTGCGCCGCGGTGTGCTGTTCGTCGGTGCCGCTGCCATCGGCACATCACAGGACAACGCGGGATTCTTGCATCAACCGGGCGTCATCGAAGTCGCCAGTGCCGGGAACCAACCGGACGCGGGAGGGGTTCTGTATGCGCCGGGCCGGGAGATTCTGACCTTATTGCCCGGCGGACACTACGACTTCGCCTCAGGCGACTCGATCGCGACCGCCCAGGTCAGCGGAGTCGTGGCGCTTCTGCTCGCGAAAAGTCCCGCACTATCAGCCGCCGATGCGTACCGGCTGCTGCGCGACACCAGCGCGCATTCGGGAACCGGCGGCGACACCCGGGTGGATGCCTGCGCCGCCGTGGTTTCGCTGGTCCGCCAAGGATCCTGCAACACCACCAGCAACATCGAGCACCGGGTCGCGGGCGAGCGCGAGAAACGCATCGCGCTGCATTGAGCTCACGCGGAATACTCCGACAGACTCCTAGGGCGGAGGGCTTGCGGGGTTCAGAGCCATCGACCCCAGGCGGCGTTCGTCGAGAATGATGACGATACCGCTGGCGATGACGACGCAGGCGCCCACAACCAGGCTCAGGGTGGGCGAGGCCGACCAAAAAATCCAATCGATGGCGAATGCCCAGAGGATGGACGTGTATTCGAACGGCCCGACCACCGAGGGCGGAGCGCGCCGAAAGGCGTCCGTCAGCCACATTTGACCGAGCGCTCCGGTGAGACCTATGCCGATTAGCCAACCCCAATCGGAGACCGGCACAGGGCGCCACTCGCCGATCGACAGCACACCGGAGCCGGCACCGACCAGCAATAAATACCAGAACACCATGGACATGCTCGAATTGCCGCGACCGAGAGTTCGGACGGTCAGCGCGCTCAGCGAATAGCATATCGTCGCCGCCGCAGCGGCGGCCGCCGCCATCATCGAGAAGCTGCTCTTGGCCCAGGGCTGCAAAATGACCAGCACGCCGCTCAAGCCCACGATGATCGCCAGCCAGCGCTTGCCGGATACATGCTCGCCGTGAATCGGGACCGACAGAGCGGTCATCAACAGCGGCGCCGCGAGGAACACCGAATAGGTCTGCGCGAGGCTGAGGCGATGAACGGCGAATACAAAACTGCCCAACATCACTATGCCGAGCACGGCTCGAAACAAATGCAGCGGCGCATTCCTCGGACGCAACGCCGCCCACGATCGCTGCCACGTGATGGGCAGCAGCAGAAACAGCCAGGAAGAGAGGGACCGAAGACACGAGACCTGCAGCGGTTCGTAGTGCGAGGACAGGCGCTTCATCAGCGAGTCCATGATGGCAAACACGAACACCGCGGCTATCATGCAGGCAATGCCGCGCAGGCGCTCGCGGGATACCGTGGAACCGGCGATGTTTCCGATGGGGAGTGGCTGTCGGCTAACCGCGCTCTCCCTAGTGCGATTGAGGACGCTTGAGCAAGTCCCCTCGGTCGACCGAGCGCACATTCAAATGCAGTCGCGTGCCGCCGCGAATCGCGGTCAGGGGCACACCCGTGCCGGCCGGTCCGACGGCCCATAAGCGCCGATAGAAGTCGGGCAGGGTGGCGATGTCGTGATCGGCCACGCGGCTGATCAGATCGCCTTCGCGAATGTCGGCCAGGTGCGCCGGGCCGCCGTCCGCAACGCCCGTCACATAAACCCTGCCGGTCATTTCCACGGCATACACGCCCAACCACGGGCGCGATTGGCGCGACGCACGGCCGCGGGTGGTCAACTCCTCGAGTATGGGTTTGAGCAAGTCGATCGGAACGAACATGTTGGCGTTGATTTCTTCGCCCATGGCCAGTTCGCGAACCAGCAAGGAGCCGATTCCCGCAAGGCAACCGCGCGCGTCGATCAACGCGGCGCCGGACCAATGAGGATGCGCGGGAGTCGTGAATATGGCGTCCTCCAGCAGGTATTCCCACGCACCGGCAAATTCGCGGCGCGCGAAAATACGCACCGGCTGCGGCTCGCCGAACTCCGGGGAACTCACCACATAGGCGCGATCGCCGACGGCAAGATCCGCCGATGATCCCAGGGGAATCGGAGCGATGTCCGCCTTCTCCAACGGCAAAACCAATCCGAATCCGGTCACTTGATCGTACGCCAAGGGATGGCCAGCCAGCTCGCGCCCGTCCGGGGTCGTCAGCCACACGTCGGTGGCCTCCGTCACCAGGTAGCCGATGGTCAATATCATTCCATTGGCATTGATGACCACTCCGTTGCCGGTGCGCTGCAATCCTAAAATGCCCGCGGTAAATGCGTCTTCAGGCACCTCAGCGCGCAGCTTCACCACGGATCGGCTGATACCTTCCAAATCGAGCCCCGGCATTGCAGCTCCTGAAAATTCAATCAACCCTGCAACTTAAGCGATTGTCCGAACTGTGCCAAGTACCACTGCTGAAACGTTACGACCCGACGCTCGTGTTCCGAGTATCGGCCTGGCTGATAATGCTTCGACAAGATGCCGGCCTGATTGTTCTCCGTGATCACTTTGTCCTGTTTCGTGGTTTCATCCCAGCCCCAGATCATTCTCTTGACGTCGACCTGCGACGCATTGCCGTCCACCAGCCAGTACAGATCCACATCGGTGGACATGGTGCTCCGCGGCGTGAACAGAAACAACACCGCGAAATCGTTGGTCGCGACGAGTTGCGTGAACGGGCTGAACGACAGGTACATTCGACCCTGATCGAATCCCAACCGTTTGCCCATCAGCGAGGATGCGGGCCTGCCGTCCTGTGTCTCCGTCTCGAATCCTTCCCGAATGGTTCGCTGCAGCAGCAGGCGCAGATGGGATGATTCCGGACCGTCATCGATGGTGCCTATCGGGCGGCCGAGGCTCGCCGCCCGGGCTTCCCACGCTTTGACCGCAGGAAGATATTTTTCAACGGCATCTGCAGGGCCGGAACTCGGCCCCGCACCAAAAGCGATGAGCGCCTCCGGAGGATGCATCGAACAGAATTCCGGATGCGCCGGCGCGCAGTGATAGCACTCGACGAAGTTTTCGACGATCAGCTTCCAGTTGGCCGTCGTGGGGTAGGACTGGGAGTAGGCGATCTTCGCCGTGGAGAAGCCGTGAAAATCGAGGTAGGGCGCAAGATCGCCGAATGTCGCATCGAAATCATCGGGTCCCTGCTCGGACAGATTGATGAAAATGAAACCATGAAACACCCTTAGGGCGCAGCGATGCAGGCCGTTATCCTGTTTCGAGAAATCGGCCGGCATCAAGCGCGCGGCGAGCAGGGCGCCGTCGAGTCCGTAGCTCCACGCATGGTAGCCGCAGGTCAGGCGCGCGACATGCCCCTGGGGTTTTGTGCAGATCAGGGAGCCGCGGTGCCGGCAGACGTTGTAAAACGCGTTGATGGTCGATTCGTCGCTGCGAATGATGATGATGGATTCAGCGCCGATCTTGAAGAGAAAATAATCGCCCTTGTTGCGCACCCGGTCGACGTGGCCGGCGACGATCCACTTGCGGCCGATGACCTGCTCCATGTCCGCCGCGAACACCGCATCGCCGCAGTAGAACTCTCGCTCCAGGCTGTAGCCGATCCTGGTGTTTGCGGCCAGCCGCGCGATTACGCCGGAATTGCCCATGACATCACACTCCGATTGCGTTGTTGTCGCTCGTCAGCATTTGATCCGCTCGTTCTTCGGATCGTACATCGGCCGCAATGAGGCGGTGGCCGGATGGCGGGTGCCGGCGACTTCGATCTCGTAATCGTCGGGTCCGACAGCCTCGACCACCGCGCCATTCGGAGCCGTCACGTAACCCAAGCCCACGGCCGCACCCAGGGTATGGGCGTACATGCCGGAGCGAATGTGGCCGACGATCGAGCCACCCTGCCAAATGGGTTCGTTGTGGTACAGCAAGGGTTCGGGGGATTTGAGCTTGAATTGCACCAATCGCTTGAGGCACCCGGACTGCTTCTGTTCGAGCAGCGCCTCGCGGCCGATGAAGCCGCCGGGCTTGTCCCACTTCACGGCGAAGCTCAAGCCCGCCTCCAGCGGCGTGTCTTCGTCGGTGATGTCATGGCCCCAGTGCCGATAGGCCTTTTCGATGCGCAGTGAATTCAGCGCGTGATAGCCCGCGTGAACGAGCCCGTAGCGGCCGCCTGCGCTCACCAGCTCGTCGTACACGCCCTGCATGAATTCGGTGGGCACATACAGTTCCCACCCTAACTCGCCGACGTAGGTAATGCGCGAGGCGCGCACCAGGGCGAACCCCAGCTCGATGACCCGGCTGGTGGCAAAGGGGAACGCGGCGTCCGACAAATCGTTCGGCGTGAGCGTCTGCAGCAGTTCGCGCGCGCGCGGCCCCATCACCGACAAGACGCCCATGCCGGAAGTCACATTGGTCAGGACACAGCGCGCGCCGGAATCGATATGCCGCCGCAGCCAGTTGAAGTCCTTGGCCTCGGTTTCCGCGCCGGTCACGATCAAATAAGCGGTCTCGCTCAACCGGGTCACGGTGACATCCGCTTCGATCCCGCCTCGGTCGTTCAGCCATTGCGAGTAGACCAATTTTCCCGGCGCGACGGCCACCTCGTTGGCGCAGACTCGATTGAGCACGCGCGCCGCATCCGCGCCTTCGAGGCGAAATTTCGCGAACGAGGACTGGTCAAACAGGCCGACCGACGTTCGCACGGCGCGATGTTCATTCGCGCTGTGCTCGAACCAGTTCTGGCGGCCATAGCTGTATTCATATCGGGGCGGCACCCCGGCGGGGGCGTACCAGTTGGCGCGTTCCCAGCCGTAGGCTTCGCCGAAACACGCTCCCGCCAGACCTAAGCGGTCATGCAGGGCCGATTTGCGCGCACCTCGCGCGGTTTCATACTGACGGAACGGCCAGTGCGTTGCGTACAAGAGCCCCAGACTTTCCGAGACCCGGGCGCGCAGGTATCGCCGGTTGATCTGGAACGGCATATTGCGCCGTACATCGACCTCCCACAGATCCACGGGCGGGTGTCCGTCGCGGATCCATTCGGCCACGACCTTGCCGATGCCGCCGGCCGATTGCAGGCCGATCGAATTGAGCCCGGCGGCCACGAAGCAATGCTCGAGTTCAGCCGACTCGCCCAAATGGTAGCGTACGTCGGGCGTAAAGCTTTCGGGGCCGCAAAAGAACTTTTGGATGCCGGCCTTCTCCAGCGCCGGGATGCGGCGCATGGCGTCGAGAAGCACCGGCTCGAAGTGACTGAAGTCGCCGGCAATCTCGCCAAAGGAAAAATCCTCCGGAATTCCCTCCGCTCCCCAGGGACGTGCATGGGGCTCGAAGGCACCGACCAGCAACTTGCCCGCGTCGTATTTGAAATAGCTGCAATGATCATAGTCGCGCAGCACCGGCATATCGGCCTTGAGGCCGGGAACATCCTGGAACAACACGTAGTAGTGCTCGCACGCGTGCAGGGGCACGGTCACGCCGATTCCGGCGGCCAGATCGCGCGTCCACATGCCGCCGCAGAGGACGACGTAATCGGCATCGATGCGTCCACGGTCCGTCTGCACGCCGCTCACGCGCCGGCCGTCGTGATGGATGGCGGTGACTTTGAGGTCCTGAAAAATCCGCGCCCCCCGGCTGCGGGCGCCTTTGGCGAGCGCCTGCGTGACATCGACGGCATTGGCATAGCCGTCGCTGGGGATGTGAATGCCGCCGATGACGTCCTCGAGATTGGCAAGAGGATACAGCGAGCGAATCTCGTCCGGAGCAACCACCTTGACGGTCAGTCCGAATACCTTGGCCATGGACGCATTGCGCTCGAGCTCTTCCATGCGGCCCGGCGTGGTGGCCAGAGACAGGGAGCCGCATTGGCGATAGCCGGTCGCCTGTCCGGTCTCCGCTTCGAGACCGCGGTACAGCTCGGCCGTATAGCGGGCCAACTGGGTCATGTTGATGCTCTGGCGCAGCTGACCGACGAGACCCGCCGCGTGCCAGGTCGTGCCGCTGGTCAGCTGCTTGCGTTCGAGCAGCACGATGTCGCTCCATCCGAGTTTGGTCAGATGATAGGCGACCGAGCATCCGATCACGCCGCCGCCCACGATGACGACCCGGGCGCTTTCAGGAAGTTCGCTTGCCACGCTACGCCCTCATCCGCGCGTTGTCCGGATCGAAGGCTGCCCCCGGCAACACCGCCGCGGCGACGCGCTCGCCTTGGATGAGCACCTCGAAGCGGCTTCCCGGCGCGGCGAATTCGGGCTCGACGCAGGCGAACGCGAGACTCTTTCCGACCCGGTGCCCGTAGGCGCCGGACGTGGTTACGCCGATGCAGCGATCTTGGGCGAGCACGGGTTCGCCGCCGCGCGCCTCGGTGTCGGTCGCCGCAACCTCGGCGTAGACGATCTTCAACGGGCGCGGAATCTGCCCGAGCGTCGCCGCCCTGCCGACAAAATCGGTCTTCTTGAAATCGATGAACCGCGGCATGTCCGCTTCCAGCATGTTCAATTCGTTGGTGAGCTCGCTTGACCACGCCTTGTAGGCTTTTTCCATGCGCAGGGAATTGACCGCATACAAGCCGTAATTCGCGATTCCGAATTTCCCGCCGGCCTCCCAGAGGGCATCGTAAAGCGCCGGCAAGGCAGCGATCGGGGCATGCAGTTCCCAGCCCAGCTCGCCGATGTAGCTGACCCGAAGCGCGCGCACGGGCTGTCCCGCGATGCGGATCTCGCGCGCCCGTAGCCAGGGGAAGGCATCGTTGCCGAGATCCGCATCGGACAGGGGACTCAAGAGTTCGCGCGAACGCGGGCCGCTCACCACGAGCACGCCGCGGCCCTCCGTGACATTCTCGATCCGGACCGACTCGCCCGGCAGCACGCTCTGCGTCAACAGATCCAGGTCGCGCAGCTCCGCGGCGGCGGCCGACAGCGCGTAGAACCGATCATCGTCCAGCCGGGACACTGTCATTTCGCCTTGAATGCGTCCGCCCGGCGACAACAGGTGCACGAGCGCCACGCCGCCCGATTTGCGCGGGATCCGGTTGGCGCACACCCGATTCAGAAAGGCTTCGGCGCCGCGACCGCTGATGTCGTACTTGGCAAATCCCGTCAGGTCGAGAAGGCCGACGCGCCGGTGCACGGCCGCGACCTCTTCGCGCACCACCTCGAAAACATTGTTGCGCCGGTAGGAATGGTTTTCCGGACGGCCATCGAGGGAGAACCATTTGGGCCGCTCCCAGCCGAAGGTCTCGGTGTGCACGCAGCCTTGGGTCTGAAGCCTGGCGTACAGCGGACTCATCTTGCGCGGCCGTCCCGCCAACTCTTCTTCGCCCGGCAGGCGCGTGGTGAACGTCAATCCATAATCCTGGAACACCTTGTCGCGCACATACGCCGGCTCGGCAAAGGCGCCGAAACGCCGCGGGTCGAATTCCGCCATATTGATCTCGGCATCGCCGTGCACCATCCACTGCGCAAGATATTTTCCGCAGCCGGCGCCTTGGGCGATTCCGAACGAGGATCCGCAGCACATCCAAAAATTTCTCAAACCCGCCGCCGGTCCGAGCAGAGGCGCGCCGTCGGGGGTGTGCGGAATCGCGCCGTTGATGACGCGCCGAATTCCCGCCTCGCCGAAGATCGGCATCCGTTCCATGGCCCGCTCGAGCCACGGCCCGATACGCTCCAGGTCGTCCGGAAACAATTCGTTCGAGGCTTCCCACTCGGGTAGCCCTCGCGGCGCCCACGCCTCGCGCAGTCCCTCGGTTTCATAGATTCCCATCAAGCCGGATTTCTGCTCCTGCCGGAAATAGCCGGAGGTGTAGGAATCTCGCATCACGGGGATTTCTTCGTTGCGCGCCATGAAGGCCGGGATGGGATGAGTCACGACATAGTGGTGCTGCATGTTCGTGATCTGCGCATCGGTACCCACCATCGCCGCGACCTGGCGCGCGTAGCAGCCCGCGGCATTGACCACCATCTCGGCGACGATGGAGCCTTTCTCGGTGACCACTTCCCATTCGCCGCTCGGACGCGGGCGAATATCGAGGACGCGATTGTGGCGCACCACGGTGGCCCCTAAGTCGCGGGCGGCCTTTGCCATGGCCTGGCACAGACCGGACGGGTCGCCGTGTCCATCATCGGTGGTCCAGGCCGCCGCGATCACCTTGTCCGTCGTCAGGAAGGGGTTCAGGCGCTTGATCTCGTCGAGCCCCACGATTTGCATGCCAAAGCCGATGCTCTTGGAATAGCCGTACACATGCTTGAGCCACGCGAGTTCAGATTCATTGGTCGCGAGCCGCAGTCCGCCGCAAGCGTGCCAGCTCACGTACTGCCCGGTCAGCGCCTCGAGCTTCGGATACAGCTGATTGCCGTAGGCGTGAATCTTCGCCAGGTTGTAGCTGCCGGTGATGCTCGGGCATTGACCGGCGGCGTGCCAGGTGGAGCCTGAGGTGAGTTCGCTTTTCTCGACCAAAACCGTGTCGCAGCAGCCCTCCAGGGCGAGGTGGTACAGCAGGCTCGCGCCCATCATTCCGCCGCCGACCACTACAACGCGTGCGCTAGTTTTCATTAAGACCTGATGGTGGAGTTAGCCGGGTTGGGGATAGGCCACAACGGGTAGGGGGTAGGCCACAATAAATTGATCAATTATCGGCGTACAACTCAATATTTTGGTACCTTTGACCACAAAATTTTTGTGCGAGGCCTTCCGTGACCCAAATCCGCCCGGTCGTCGGCCTGCCGACCCTGACGTGGCTCAGGGCGTTTGAGGCCGCCGCGCGCACCTCCAGCTTTACCGCCGCCGCGGCGGAACTGAACCTGACCTCCGGCGCCATCAGCTACCAAATACGCGCGCTCGAGGCTTATCTGGGTTTTGCCTTGTTCGAGAGGCTACCGCGCGGCGTCAAGCTCACCCCCATGGGCGTGGCGTATCTGCCGCCGGTCCGCAAGGCGTTTGAAGAGCTGGCCGATTCGACGGTGGGACTATTCGGCGGATCGGAACGGGTACAAATCACCGTGCATGCGCCGGTGTCGCTGGCCGCGTTGTGGCTGGCGCCCAAACTGCCCGCGTTCAGCGCCGCAAACCCGGCGGTCGATGTGCGCCTCTCGTCGGTGATCTGGGACAACGCCGTGCCGGACGAAGCCACCGATCTGGAGATTCGCTACGGCTGGGGCCAATGGCATGGTTACCGATCAGAGCGCCTGCTGAACCAGAGCATCTTGCCGGTTTGCAGTCCCACTCTGTTGCGTGCCGCGACCGTGAAAGGCGATCCCGCCGCCTTGCTCGCGCGGCATCCGATTCACATCATGGGATACGAGAGTCATTGGCTCAAAGTTCGGCAGGTCCTCGAACTCGCGAACGTCCCCGGCGGCGCGGGTCCCACCGTCGATACGACCATTGCCGCATTGGAACTCGCGGCGGCCGGTGCCGGCGTCGCGTTGGCGCACGGCATTTTTCTGGGCGCCTACTTCGCTACCGGGCGGCTGGTGAACGCGCTGCCTCAGGAATTTGCCGATGAGCATTCCTACTTTGTCATCACACCGGAGCGCCCGCAGCGAATCCGCCGCGAAGTACAGCTGTTTCGCGATTGGCTGATCGGCGTCGCTGCGGCGTGAGGCGTAGATGTTAGTGAGAATCGTTCGCGCTCGAGCGCGCCACGCGCCTCGCGCCACGCGCCCCGCGCCCCGCGCCACGCACGACCGCGCCGCGCGCAATTAATATTTATTTATGACAAATCATCCGGGAAAAGCGGGAAAATACACCCAGTCATTCACCTACAGGATCACACCGATGCAAAGCAAGATTTCACGTCGCGCCATCGTCAAGAGCGGATTGATCGCCGGGGCATTCATTCCGGCGGTAGGACTCATGGCCAATTCTGCCGCTGCCGCGGCGCTTCCCCCGCTGGATCCGAAGGATCCCACCGCGGCGGCTTTGGGGTTCGTGACCGATGCCACCAAGGTCGACGCCAAGGCGAACCCGACTTACAAGCCGACGCAGAAATGCAGCACTTGTGCGCAATACCTGGGGAAGGCGGGCGAAGCGACCGCCGGGTGCAATATTTTCGCAGGGAAGAGCGTACCGGCGGCGGGCTGGTGCAAGGTCTGGGCGCAGAAGCCCGGCGCTTAAAATTACCGGTTGAAGCCCGGGCGCGCGCAGCGCGCTCGGGTGCTGCGGTCACGGCGTCCCGCCCGGTAGCCTGATGCGATCCATTCGACCCAGTATCCCGAGCTTCTCGCTGTACGGTGAATCGCCGGCGGCGGCCGCTCAGACCGACGGCGTGCACATCGAGGACATTCAATCGCGCAGCCGCAAATACCTGTGGAGGATCGGCACTCATCGCCACACCGGGCTCAGTCAATGCGTCATGGTGACCGCAGGGCCGGTCACGGCGACTCTGGAAGATACGCGCGCCGCGCTGGCGGGACCCGCCGTCATGATCATACCCGCCGGCACCGTCCACAGCTTCCGCTTCCGCGCCGACACTCTTGGATATGTGCTCACCGTCGATCTCGCCCGCGTCTTGAACAGCGCGGGCACCGCGCATCAGTGGCCCATCGAAACATTGTTCTCCATGCCGCGTGCCCTCGATTTGCGCGAGGACCCGCAGCTCGCCTTGCGCGCTGGGCAGCTGCTCGAGCGGCTGGCGAACGAGTTTGCGCAGCCCGATAGCTGGGCCTCGCCGGTCGGCTGCTGGCTCGCGTGCTGCGTGCTGTGGGTTCTGGCGCATGGCGCCGCCGCCCACGGTTCTGCCGAAATCCACACCAGCCTCGATGCACAGCGGCTGCGCCGCTTTCGTCACATGATCGAGTCGCAGTACCTCAAGCACTGGCGGGTGCAGCGCTACGCACGGCATCTCGCGCTGTCGGAAACCAGCCTGAATCGACTGTGCCGCCGTCTGGCCGGCAGCACGGCCTTCGACATGATTCAACAGCGCCTCGCGCTCGAAGCCCGGCGGCGCCTGGTGTACACCGCCGGTTCGGTCGGCGGCATCGCCGGCGAGCTCGGATTCAAGGATCCCGCCTACTTTTCGAGGTTTTTTCGGCGTCACAGCGGGGTCAGCCCGCATGAATTTCGCCGCCGCCGGCATGGCGGATAAGTACCAGCGCGCATTCGAATTGTGCAATGGCGCGAGCGCGCCGCTGCTAGGCTCCGGGGCGGCTCCATCGGAGACGCCTCGTGGCCCGCACTCAGGTAGCTATCATCGGCGCCGGCCCATCCGGGCTCTTGCTCTCGCAGCTGCTGCATCAACACGGCGTGGACAGCGTGGTGCTCGAGCGCCGCAGCCGCGACTTTGTCGCACGCCGCATTCGCGCCGGCGTCCTGGAGCAGGGCACCGTCGACCTGCTGGTACAGGCGAACGTCGGCGCGCGGCTGTTGAGCGAGCGTCTGGTCCACGACGGGTTTGCGATCGGTTTCGCCGGAAGAACCTTTCGCGTCGACTTGAAGGGTCTCACGGGCGATGGCGTTTCGATTTACGGTCAAACCGAGGTCACCAAGGATCTCATCGAGGCGCGCACCGCGGCCGGCGCGCAGTTGATATTCGAGGCGGGCGACGTGCGCGTCGAAGGCTTCGAGGGCCCGCATCCCATCGTGCGCTACGCGCACGGCGGCCGGACACGGGAACTGGCCTGCGACTTCGTCGCCGGCTGCGATGGCTATCACGGCGTTTGCCGGCGCAGCATCCCGCCGGAGGCGATGCGCAGTTTCGAGCGCATTTACCCTTTCGGCTGGCTCGGGATTCTGGCCGACGCTCCGCCGGTCGCGGATGAGCTGATTTATTCGAATCATGAACGCGGTTTCGCCCTGTGCAGCATGCGTTCGCTCCACCGCAGCCGCTACTACGTGCAGTGCGGGCTCGACGAGGATCCGCAAGCGTGGCCGGATGCGCGGTTCTGGGACGAATTGCGCCGACGTCTGCCCGCGCAGTTCGCCGAGGCGCTGATCACCGCACCCTCGATCGAGAAGAGCATTGCGCCGTTGCGCAGTTTCGTGGTCGAGCCGCTGCGATTCGGCCAATTGTTCCTGGTGGGCGACGCCGCGCACATCGTGCCCCCCACCGGCGCCAAGGGCTTGAACCTCGCGGCCGCCGACGTCCGCGTGTTGTATCAGGCGCTGGTGGAATACTACCGGAGCGGCCGCAGGGATCTCATCGAGCGCTACTCCGAACGGTGTTTGCGGCGCATTTGGAAGGCGGTGCGCTTTTCGTGGTGGTTCACCTCGGTCACGCACAAATTCTCCGAGGATCCCTTCAGCCACCGGCTGCAGCTGGCGGAGCTCGATTATTTGACCGGATCGCGTGCCGCCCTCACCAGCTTGGCCGAAAACTACGTCGGACTGCCGTTCGAAGGTCTCGCGTAGCGCTTACGGCTCTCGCGTAGCGCCTACGGCGCGGCGGCGCCCAATTGCCGCTCGAGGCGGCCCAGAGTCTGCATCGCCGGCAAGCATTGCGCGACGCTGGAATTAGGTTCGCGCCCTTCGCGAATGGCGGCAAAAAATTCGCGATCCTGCAATTCTATGCCGTTCATCGAGACCGCGACCTTCGACACATCGATGGGATTGTTCTTGCCGTCCACCAGTTCGTCGTAGCGCGCGATGTAAGTGCCGTTGTCGCAGATGTAGCGGAAGAACGTGCCCAGGGGTCCTTCGTTATTGAACGACAGCGACAGAGTGCAGATGGCGCCCGACGGGACTTTCAGGCCGATGCTCATGTCCATGGCAATCCCCAGAGCCGGATGTTTCGGCCCCTGCAAGGCAAAGGCCTGCGAGGCATTTTCGCCGGTCTGATAGGCGAACAGATCGACGGTGTGGCAGGCATGGTGCCACAGCAAATGGTCGGTCCAGCTGCGGGGTTTGCCCAGAGCGTTGGTATTGGTGCGCCGGAAAAAATACGTCTGCACGTCCATCTGCAGGATTTTGATCTCACCGGCGAGTACGCGGCCATGAACCCATTGATGGCTGGGATTGAAACGGCGCGTATGGCCGGCCATGGCGACCACGCCCGTTTCTCCTTGTACGCGCACCAGCCGCTCGGAGTCCGCGACGGAGTCGGCCATGGGGATTTCGATCATGACGTGCTTGCCGGCGCGCATGCACTGCTCGCCCTGCGCGGCATGCATTTGCGTGGGGGTGGTCAAGATCACCGCGTCCAGGCCGGGCTGCGCGAGGCTCTCGGCGAGATCGGCGGTCCAATGCGGAATCTTCCATTGCTGCGCCACCTCGCGCGCCGACTCCGCATTCGATCCCGCCAGCGAAATGACCTCGATGCCGGGAATCTTCGCCATCGCCTCCAGATGTTTGATGCCGAAGGCGCCGTGGCCCGCGAGACAGACCCTCATGGCGCGCCCCGGTTTTCCAGAATCAGCAGGCCCGCCGCCGTATTGGACGCCGGAACGTGGTAATGGCGGTAAACCTCGGCGACATGCTCATCGAGCGCGCCGCGCATCACATGCCACATCACCATCTCGACGCCCTCCGACCCGGCTTCGCGCATGTATTCGGTGTGGCTGATCCGGGCGAGCGCCGGCGGGTCGCGGGTCATCCCGTCGAGGAACGCGGTGTCGAATTGTCGATTGATCAATCCGGCGCGCTCGCCCTGCAGCTGGTGCGACATGCCGCCGGTTCCGTAAATGACCACGCGCAGGTCTTGATCGAATTCTTCCACGGCGCGGCGAATCGCCATGCCGAGCTTGTAGCAGCGGGCGCCGGTGGGGGGAGGGTATTGCACGACGTTCACACAGAGCGGTATGACCGGAAAGGGCCATGCCGTCATCTGCCCGCAGGTGACCGACAGCGGCACCGTGAGGCCGTGGTCAACGGGCATTTCGTTGGCGATCGTCATGTCGAACTCGTCGAGTATCAGCGACTCCGCAAGGTGCCAGGCGAGCGCCGGATGTCCCATCACGTCGGGCACGGGACGCGGACCGAAGCCCTCGTCGGCGACGGGAAATTTGCCGGCGACGCCGATCAAGAATGTGGGAATGATCTGAAGCGAGAAGGCCGACGCGTGATCGTTGTAGACGATGATGGCCACATCCGGCGCCAGCTTGGCGAGCCATCGGCGCGCCGGCTCGTAGCCCCGGAACAGCGGCTCCCAGTACGGAGTGCCTGTCATGCCCCGATCCATGGCGACTCCGATGGCCGGGACATGCGAGCAGGCGATGCCGGCGACGATTTTAGCCAAGCTTGGTCTCCGCCGGGTTCGGGTTCTTGTAGCGATTGCCGTCGGCACTGCGTCCGCCGGCCAGCATCATTTGCGCATAGGCTTCCTTCGAGACGCCGGACATCATGCCGGCCACGTCCTGAAAAGTCAGGCCGTCGCAAAAGGCGATCTTGATGGTGTAGTAGATGTTTCCTCCGACGCGCAGCATGCCCAACCAGTCGCGCTCCAGCACCGTGCGGCGCTGCTCGGGCGTCAGCGCAAAGCCTTCGAGATACGCGGCCGCGTTTTCCTTGAAGCTCTTGCGGTTCTCCGCTTTGTTGAGCGACATGCAGAACATGTTCAACGCGTAACCGACGCGCCCGCGTTCGGCGTCGTAGACATAGGTGCCGGGAATGCTCTCGTAGTCGCGTGGTGTGGTCATGCGAGGATCTCTGCGGAAAGTATTTCTTGGCGCACGATGTCGCGGATCACCTCGATCGCCTTGCGCATGAGAGGGCTCCTCGGCCGCTGCGAGGAGGTCGCGATGGAGAGCGAGGTCTTCAACACCGGCGCGAGAATGGGCTTGACCGACACTTGGCCGGCCCATTGCGTGGATTTCACCGCGTTCAACGGCAGAACGGCAAAACCAAGGCCTTGCCGAACCAAATCGATGATGGCGGGAATGCATTCGATTTCGTGCGCCACCTTGATCTTGCGATCGACCTGGGCGAGCGCATTTTCCACCGACATGCGCATGGCATGCGGCCGGCTCGGGATGATCAGGGGATAGTCGGCGAGCTCGGCGAGCGTGATGGTCTTGCGCGCTTTGCGCGACGATTTGACCGCGAGCGGCGCGACGAGAAACAGCTGATCATCGAGCAGCGGCTGCAAATCGACGGTGGGCGAGGCGGCCGCGTTGTAAACCAACGCGCAGTCGACCCGGCCGACGTTCAGCCACTCGAGAATGTACGCGGACAGCCCTTCGACGGTGGCGAGCCGGGCATCGGGCAGCGCCTGGCCGAAAGCCTTGACCAGCGGCACGGTCACGCTGCGGCCCAGGCTCGGAGGCAGGCCCAGCGTGAAATGTCCGGAAGCACCGCTCCTCTGGTCCTCGAGTTCCTGGCGGGCTCGGCCCACCTGCATCAATATGCCGCGAGTGTGCTCCAGCAGCCGCGCGCCGGCATCGGTGAGCACCACGCCGCGGCCGTTGCGGTCGAACAGGTTCTGGCCCAGCTCGACTTCCAGTTGCCGCACTTGCCGGCTCAAGGCCGGCTGCACCACGGACAGAAACGAGGCGGCGCGCGTGAAGCTGCCGAGCTCCGCGACGTGGCGAAAATATTCGAGCTGCTTCAGGTCCATGCGCTGCTCGGGTTCACCGGTCATGCCGGGGCGAAGTGGTATGCTGAATTGCTATAACAGGTATATTGCTCATTCCTTGATAGTATACGTGATAATTGGCCCGGCTCAACTTACACGGCGACGCTCTCGATGCAGCGATCCATCCCCTGTCTTTTCATGCGTGGCGGAACTTCGCGAGGCCCGTTCTTTCTCGAGGACGACTTGCCCGCGGACGTTGCGCAGCGCGACGCGGTCTTGCTGGCGGTGATGGGCTCGCCCGACGTGCGCCAGATCGACGGCATGGGCGGCGCCGACCCCTTGACCAGCAAGGTCGGAATGATCCGTCGCGGCCGGACCGCGGGCGTCGACCTGGAATTTCTGTTTGCGCAGGTGTCCGTCAAGGAGGCGCTCGTCGATACCACACCGAACTGCGGCAATATGCTGGCGGCGGTCGTGCCCTTCGGGCTCGAGACCGGGCTGGTGCGGGCCACGGGCGATGTCACCACCTTGCGGGTACTGACCCGCAACACCGGAACCTTGAGCGATATCGAGGTGCGCACTCCGGGCGGCCGGGTCGAATACGCGGGCGCCGCCCGCATCGACGGCGTCCCGGGAACGGCCGCCCCCATCAAAATCAGTTTTCTGGAGTCGGCGGGGTCCGTGTGCGGCTCGCTGCTGCCCACCGGACGCCTCGTGGACCGGTTCGACGGCGTGGACGTCACCTGCATCGACAACGGCATGCCCGTGGTCGTGATGGCCGCCGCGGCGCTGGGGGTGACGGGCTACGAGACCCGCGATGAGCTCAACGCCAATAGCGCGCTCAAGCTAAGGATCGAATCGATTCGCCTGCAGGCGGGCCGCGCGATGAATCTGGGTGACGTGGCCAAGAAGGTCGTGCCAAAAATGTGCTTGGTGGCCAAGCCGGCGGCGGGCGGCCAGATCTGCACGCGCACTTTCATTCCGCGCGACTGCCATTCCGCCGTGGGGGTCCTGGGCGCGGTGACGGTGGCGACAGCCGCGGTCATGCCGGGCAGCGTCGCGAACGCTCAAGCGCAGGTGCCGCCCGGCCTCGTCAAGACCATGTCGGTCGAACATCCGAGCGGCGAGTTCAGCGTGGTTCTGACCATGAACCCGGCAAACCCCGCGGAAGTTCTGCGGGCGGCGCTGCTGCGGACGGCGCGGCTCATCATGCGCGGCGAGGTTTTCGTACCACAGGCGATTGACGCGAACAGGTGATCAGATGATCGGACAATCGGGAATAGCGGTTAAGCACATAACGCGCGCCGACCCCGCCAGCGTGGCGGCGCTTGCAAAGTATGGGGTCGCGACCGTCCACGAAGCGATGGGACGGGTGGGACTGCTGGATGCCTACATGCGGCCCATCTATCCAGGCGCCGCGGCCTGCGGGACGGCGGTAACGATCCTTGCGCATCCCGGCGACAACTGGATGCTGCATGTCGCCGCCGAAATGCTCGAGGCCGGCGACGTTGCCGTGCTGGGAACCTCAGCCGGCAACACGGACGGCATGTTCGGGGATTTGCTGGCGACCTCGTTCCGCGCGCGCGGCGCCGTCGGTCTCGTGATCGATGCCGGCTGCCGCGATACCGCGGTGCTGCGCGACATGGGTTTTCCGGTGTGGTCGAAGGCCGTTCATGCCAAAGGCACGGTGAAAGCCACGATCGGGTCCGTCAATACGACGATCATCTGCGCGGGGGCTCTGGTGCATCCGGGCGACGTGGTGGTGGCGGACGACGACGGCGTCGTCATCGTACCCAAGCTGCAAGCGGCCACGGTCGCCGCCGCGGCGGCGGCGCGCGAAGCGAAGGAGGAGGGGACGCGCAGGCGCCTCGGATCGGGCGAATTGGGCCTCGACCTGTACGGCATGCGCGAACCTCTTGCCAAGGCCGGCCTCAAGTATTTCGAAGACGAAGCCGCCTTGCAGCAGGCATTGCGCCGATGAGCGAAGTTGCGAAGAATCCCCTGAAAAGCTGCCGGGCGCCCGATCCGAATCCGGTCAGACCCGCCGTGATTTTGCCGCCCGGCGCCTGCGACGCGCATTGCCATGTCTTCGGCCCCGCGGCCAAATTTCCCTATTCGGCCGACCGCAGCTACACGCCCCCCGATGCTCCCGTCGAGCAATTGCGCAAGCTGCATGCCCGACTCGGCGTCACCCGGGCCGTGATCGTGCACGCGAGCTGCCATGGAACAGACATGGCGGTGACCCTGGACGCCATCGCCTCGAGCCATGGCGCTTATCGGGGGGTGGCCTGCGTCGATGATGCGGTCACGGACCGTGAATTGCAGTCCTTGCATGAGGGCGGCATCCGCGGCATTCGCTTCAACTTCGTCAGGCACCTGGGCGGCGTTCCGGATCTCGGCGTATTTCACCGATTGGTGGCGCGGATCAAACCGCTGGGATGGCATGTCGTTCTGCATTTCGATGCGGAGGACATCTTGTCGCAACAGGATTTGCTGCGCCGGATCGACGTGCCCTTCATCATCGACCACATGGGGCGGGTCAAGGCGGCGGACGGCCTCGAACAGCGCCCCTTCGAGCTTTTGCTCGATCTGTACAAAAGCAATCCGCTGGCATGGATCAAGGTCTGCGGTGCGGAACGCGTGTCGGCCGGCACGCGGCCGTTTCGAGATGCCATACCCTTCGCGCGCGCGCTGATCGAGCTCGATTCGCAGCGGATTCTCTGGGGCACGGATTGGCCGCACCCGAACATCACCAAGGACATGCCGAACGACGGCGAGCTCGTCGATCTGTTCGCGGACATTTGCCCCGATCCCAAGCTGCGGCAGCGCATTCTCGTCGACAATCCGACGCGGATGTATTGGGCGCACTGACATCTATTGGCCGCAGCGACCAGCGGGAGAATGCACATGATCATCGACTGTCACGGTCACTACACCACTGCGCCGGCGGCGCTGCAGTCATTCCGCGACCAGCAGATCGCAGCGCTGAAGACGAGCATCGACATCCCGATCTCCGCTCTGCCCCGGATCAGCGACGATGAAATTCGCGACAGCTTGGAGAATGCCCAGCTCAAACTGCAGCGCGCCCGCGGCACGGACTTGACGATATTCTCGCCGCGCGCATCGGCCATGGCTCACCATCTCGGCAATGAGACGACCAGCCGCCGCTGGACGCAAGTTTGCAATGACTTGATCCATCGGGTGGTTTCTCTGTATCCGGACAACTTTCTCGGCGTGTGTCAGCTGCCCCAGTCTCCGGGTGTCGCGCCGGTGAACAGCGCCGCTGAACTCGAGCGCTGCGTCAAGGAGCTCGGATTCATCGGCTGCAATTTGAATCCGGATCCCTCCGGAGGCCATTGGACCTCCCCGCCGCTGACCGATCGGCAGTGGTATCCGCTGTACGAGAAAATGGTGGAACTCGATGTGCCCGCCATGGTGCACGTGAGTTCCTCCTGCAATCCGAATTTCCATGCCACCGGCGCGCATTACATCAATGCGGATACCACCGCCTTCATGCAGTTTCTGACCGGCAATCTGTTCGCCGACTTTCCGACATTGCGATTCATCATCCCGCACGGCGGCGGGGCGGTTCCCTATCACTGGGGCCGGTACCGCGGATTGGCCCAGGACATGAAGCGCCCGTTGCTGAACGACTACGTGCTCAAGAACGTGTTCTTCGACACCTGTGTCTATCATCTGCCGGGTATCGAGCTGCTGCTCAAGGTCATTCCGGTCGAGAACATTCTATTCGGTTCGGAGATGGTGGGCGCGGTGCGCGGCATCGACCCGCAAACCGGCCAGTATTTCGACGACACCAAACGCTACCTGGACGCGCTCAACTTGAGCGAGGCGGATCGCTACAAGATTTTCGAAGGCAACGCCCGCCGGGTGTTTCCGCGGCTCGGTGCCAGGCTCGCGGGGTAGCGCCGTGCCGCGGCTAGGGCACGATGCCGTAGCGTTCGAACTGATCGGCAATCCGCGGTGCGATTTGCCTGGCGGCCTCCAGGTCGCTTGCGCTGTCTTTATGATCGTTCTTGCGTGATTCGGCGACCGCCCGCGCGTACAGCGCGCGCGCATTTTTCGGCGCCAGCTTGAGCGCATCATTGAAATCGGCAATTGCCCTGTCGTAATCGCCCTGGCGCAGGCGCACCAAGCCGCGGCTCACAAACAGGAACGCGTTGTGCTCGTCCTTTTTGTCGACCCTGTGCATCACCCAGTTGCAGTCGCTCAACGCGGCGGGCAAGCCCTGATTCTGCAGGGCACCGCTCAAGCAGCGTCCGGCCAGGGCCGTCGCCATGCGCGAATCGTCGGGGTGGTTTTGAATCCACAGGGAGTATTGCTCGATCGCCGCGGGTAATCGGTCGATCCGTTCGTAGAGCCCAGCCAGCGTGAAACGCAAGTCCGCCTGTTTCGGCGCCAACCGGTCGACGGCTTCCAGATCCGCGACCGCCCCGGGGCTATCGTTCATCGCGAGTTTGATCTCGGCGCGAGGAATGTACGCGGGCAACAAGTCCTGTTGGAGCACGAGCGCGTGGTCATAATCCGCGAGCGCGAGATCCGCCTGACCGCTCGTCGCATAGGTGTTGGCACGCTGATAATAATATTCGGCTTCATTCGGGGACAATTCGATCGCCTTTGAAAGATCAGCCAGTGCGGGGGCGAAATCGCGCCGCGCCGCCAGTGCCGAGCCGCGGCGCGCAAGTTCGGCGGCCCCCGCCGGGGGGCGCTGTGGATTGTCGGCTTGTGGTGCCTCACCGGTTCGCGCATCGGATTGCTGTTCGGGACCAGCCGCGGACGAGTCCGCACGGCGCTGCGTCAGATTGAATACCGGGCCGCCGTTATACGTTAGGAAGAGTCTGTGCTCCTTGTTCGCCACGAAAATCCGATGCGATACGAAAAAATCCGCGCCCAGCAGCATGTCCGTGTTGTCCCCGATATCGGCAATGCGCAGCCTGGCATTCTTGATCTCCTCTAAATCGCCTATCTTGAAGCTCGCAAAGGGCGCGATGTATTCCTTGGTCATCCCGCGGCCAATTCCGCTGGCGTACCCTGAAGCAACGACGCCCGGCGAGTCAGGCTTGACGCCCGCGCGCTCGGCTGCCTTGAGTGAGAGTACCGACGTGAAGGCGCCCGTATCGAAGGTAACGCGAATTTCCTTGTCATTGACGTAGGCAACGCCAATGGTATGAGGGTGCATGGGATCGATGCGGTCAATTTTCATGGCGGAATAGGCCTGGCCCGGCGCCAGCCAGTACGCCAGAACTGTATGATCGCACTCTTCAGTTCGAAATAGGCGGATCGCGCCGTTGGCCAGGTCATATTCGACGTCGAATAGTTCCAGAAAATTCTGGCCGAGCAGTCCCGCGCTGCCGACATCGCTACCGCCCACTAAAAACTCGACGTTCTTGAGGGTGATGCCAAATATCGAGAGTTCCTTCACCGTCGTCGCGCGAACGTCGGCGGCACCGCCGACCCCCGTCACCATGAGTCCGAACGGCCCCATCGTCGTTTTGAGATTGTACTCCGCCGCCGTGGCGGAACTCATCATGCTGTAAAATGCGCCGCTGTCCAAAACGAACTTGGCATCCTTACCGTTGATTTTCACGTCAATGGTGGGACGCAAGCTGTTCATGGTGATCGGCACTTCGACCGGCTTGGAGATTTTGCATTTTGTAGCCGCCAGGCCTGAGGGTGCGCCGAGAAATGCACCACAGGCCACCAGCACCGCACTGAGTCGGACCGGCAGCGAGAACGTCGGCGCGGCGGCCGAACCGGAAGAGTGGGCAACGCGTTTCAGGGGTTGGCCTCCCTATTTTTCTATCTTGGCCGCGTCATAGACGATCTTGCCGCCGACCATGGTCGTCACGACGCTCGTCTTGCCGATGCTTTCGAGCGGCACGGTGAAGATGTCCTGCGACAGGACGGCGAGGTCCGCCAGCTTGCCCGCTTCCAGGGTGCCCACTTGGCTGTCGGAGAAAGCGGCGAATGCCGACCCTCGCGTGTACGCGCGAACCGCATCGATCACGGAGATGCGCTCCTCGGGAACGTAGATCGCGCCGGTGGGGACGGCGCCGCCTTGGGCCGCTCCGTCCAGCGCCCCGCCGGCGACATTGGCCGTGTCGGCGGATCTCCACACCTGCCGCGTGGCGGTCTGCTGAATGGCGACGAAGGGGCTGGGCGGCCATGTGCAGGGCCAGTCGCTGCTGAAGGCGAGCACGGCACCGCTTTGCTGCAGCGAGTGCCATCGATCGGACGGCACCTGATCGGCCGGATCGAAATTGCCGCCAATCTCGCCGCAGCAGAATGTGGGCTGCATGTCGGCGATCACCGAGAGGCGCGCGAAGCGCGGCAGATCGGCCGCATCCACGAGATCCGCGTGTTCGATTCGAAGCCGTCGATCACGCAGCCCGTGAGCCTGCTCGAGGCGTTCGTAGGCATCCAGAATCATGTGCACCGAATCGGATCGCAGGGCATGCGTCATGATTTGGTAGCCGCGCGAATCGAGTTCCATGATCAGAGCTTGGTAGTCGCTCGCCGAATAGACGAGCGGTGGAATCAGCCCGGTGCCGCCATCGGCAAAGAATTTCACCAGGTTCGCCGACACCCACTCATCGTGATAGCGCTGCCGGGCATGCTCTAGGTCCGCCAGAAATTCCGCCGTCAAGCGGTGCTGCACGGCGACCGACCCGAAGCTCGTGCGCGTACGGACGGTGAGCAAGCCGCGATCGCGCAGAACGCCGTACAGCTCGATCTCGGCCAGATCGCCGGTGGCATTGACGACGCTGGTGATCCCCTGACTGTTCAAGTAGCCCGTCGCGCTTTGCACCATGGCCAGCCGGTCCTCGAGGGGCACGCGCACCGCGACCGCCCGGGCGGCGAGCTGCATGGCCGCTTCGAGCAGGACTCCGCTGGGATGTCCGCTGGCGTCGCGGATCACGCCGCGCTCTTCATCCGCGTCGCGGACCGGCCGATCGGTAATGCCGGCCATCTGCAATGCGGCCAAATTCAACCACACCGCATGTTCGGAGGTGTTGTGGATCACGACCGGGCGATCCGCAACGGCGCGGTCGAGGAGGGCGTGCGTCGGTGTCGTCGGCGGCACGCTACTGAAGTCCGCGCGGCCGAACAGCACCGCATCCTTGGGATGGGCCGCGGCGTAGGCCTTGAGGCGCGCGACCAGCAGTTCGGGTTTCTCCGGCGTGATGCTGGAGTCCGGCGTGGACAGGTTCAAGCCGTGCAGCGCGTAAGCGCCGTACAGCAGGTGGGTATGCGAATCGACGATTCCGGGGATGACGGTCCGGCCGTGCAGGTCGATCACCCGGGCTTTGCCACCGCGGTGTTTCAAGATGGCGTCGTCCGTGCCGACGGCCTCGATGCGGGCTCCGCTGACGGCCAGGGCCGCGGCCCATGGCGCCTGAGCATTGCCCGTGTAAATGTGACCGTGAATGAACAGGGTATCGCTGCCGAACGCCCTGGCCTGCCAGCCCAGCGCCATTGTGGTTGCGATCAAGGCGGCACGCCGAGTCAGTTGCATGTACATCTCCCGTAGCAAAAAAGAATCAGTTTACCGCGCTCACCTCCACGCGCGCGTCGTTGTAGCAGGCGCCTTCGGCGAGGTCAGCCTTGTGCGTGGGAGCCAACGCCGACACCGTCTGTCCGTTGGAACTCGTCCGAAGCCACGCACCTTTCTCCGAGCACACGACGCCGCTGCGCACGGCGTCCGTGATGCGCAACGCCAGGAACACCTGCCCCAGGTCATTCCACACCTTCACTCGGGATCCATCGACGAGCCCGCGTGCAGCCGCGTCGGCGGGGTGCATCTCCAGCATCGGTGCGGCGTCATTGACCCCAAGACCGCCGAACGTCGAGGTGATGCGCTTATCCGACGCCGGCGTGATCAACGTCAGCGGATAGTGGGAGGCGAGCGGCCGATAGGCCGGCAGCGCGGCGCCGAAACGCGCACCGAGCATCGCGGATTCCAGCTCCACCTTGCCGCTGGGGGTTCGCGGCGCCACGTTCTGGAACAGGATGGGCTCGTCGCCGGAGAACTCCATGCGTATTGCCCGATCGATGGGAACCCGGCTTGCCCGCATGCCCTGCATGCGCGAGTCATCCGCGTCCAGCGCAGCGTCCATCAGCTCGGCATCGCTTTCCCGAAACGCAGGATCGGAAAAGCCGAACCTCAGGCTCAGCCTTCGAAAAATCTCGGTATTCGGCAGGCTCTCACCCACGGGCGGTATCACCGGCTCGGCCCGCTGCAGGTACTGCTGGCCGTAGGCGGCGTAGATGTCCGCATGCTCAAAATGCGTGCAGGCCGGGAGAATTACATCCGCGTAGGCCATGCTGTCGGTCATCGCCACTTCGATGCCGACGATGTACAGATCCTCGCGCGCCAGCGCTTGCTTCATACGATTCTGATCCGGATGCACCACCAGCGGATTGTGGTTGTACACGAACAAAGCTTTGAGCGGCGGGTCAAGGCTCTCATCGAGCAGCAGCTTGCCGACATCGATGATGTTGATGGTGCGCGTCTGCGGCGGCACCCAGTCGGGGCGGGTCAATCGATCGAGAGTCTTCGGAAAGGCATGGCCGGCGCCGCCCACCAGCCCACCGCCGGCAACGCCGAATTTGCCGGCGAGCGCCGGGAGAGCGGCAATGGCGCGCAGCCCCGAGCCGCCGTTCTGATTGCGCTCCAGTCCATTGCCCCAGGCGATGACCGCGGGTCGCGCATCGCGGTACCAGTGCGCCAGGGTTCGAATGTCATCGACGGGGACACCGCAAATCTCAGCGGCCCGCTCGGGAGGGTAGGCGCGCGCGCGCGCCATGAAAGCGTCGAACCCCAGCACGTGCTTCTCGATAAATGGCTGATCGAGCGCGCCGAGCCGCTCGAGTTCCACGGCCAAGCCCCACGCCAGCACCACATCCGTGCCCGGGCGCACCGCCAAGTGCAAATGGGCCTGCTCGGCCACCCTGACGCGCCGCGGATCGATCACCACCAGCTTCGCGCCGTTGCGCTTGGCGGCATTGATCTGCCGCATGAGGTGCAGATTGCAGCTCGTGGCATTGTTGCCCCACACAATGATGAGCTTCGCGAGACTGACCTGCTGAAGCGGCGTGCCGGGAGTCGCACCGAAGGTGCCGGCGTAGGCGGCGCTGCGGATGCCGCCGCACAGAGGGCTGCGGTTCAACAACGATGCGCCGATCCGATGAAAGAAGCGCAGCGACATGGAATCGCCTGCCAGCATCCCATGCGGGCCGGCGTAGTTGAGCGGCAGCAGCGCTTGCGGACCGTGGCGATCGATGATGCCGCTGATTCGGTCGTGAATGCCATCGAGCGCCTCATCCCAGGAGATACGCTCGAACTTGCCGCTACCCTTTGCGCCGATGCGCTTCAGAGGGTGGCGCAAGCGGTTGGGGCCATGGACAAATTCGGGATAGTAATTGGCCACTTTGGCGCAAACGGCGCCATGCGTGATGGGATTGACTCTCGAGCCCCGCACGGCGACGACCTGATCGTCCGCCACCGTCACTGAGAGACTGCAGGTGTCCGGACAATCGAGGGGGCAGACGCTGAGCCTTTCTTCGGTCACACCATTTCCTGAAGCGTTTGATACCGCCAGATTAACTCAACCTCTGCGCGAATGAACAGCTAGAATGACGGAGGAGATTCCGGCGTGGCCCATCCTTCCAAAGTCATCGCAGCGCTGTTCGGTGCGATGAGCATCGTCTGCTTGTGCTGCCTCACGGGGCCCGCCCATGCGTGGGGAGATGAAGGGCACGAAGTGATCGGTCTGATTGCGGATCACTATCTCGAGCCCGCGGTGCGCGCCAGGGTGAACGCCATTCTCGCCGGGGATACCAGCCATCTGACCTCGAGCACGCAGATCGACCAGGAAGCGACCTGGGCGGACAAATTCCGCGATTCCGACCGCAACACGACGAAAATTCGTTACAACCAGACGCATAACTGGCACTTCGTGGATCTGGAACTGGACGGTCCGAATCTGCAAGCGGCGTGTTTTCGCCGGCCGTCGCCGCCGCAGCGGAGCGCCGCGTCCCTGGGATCGGCCGATGCCTGCGTGGTCGACAAGATCGACGAATTTACCGTGGAACTGGCCAGCTCCGCGACTGCTGAGCAAGAAAGACGCTTCGCGCTGGAGTTTCTCCTGCACTTCATCGGCGACGTGCACCAGCCGCTGCACGCCGGCGACGATCATGACCGGGGCGGAAACCTGAAATTCGTGAGCGCCCCCGGCATTGCGCCCAACAATCTTCATCACGACTGGGACACCGAGTTCGTCGCGCGCCTCGGCGGCAATGCAGCGGCCGTCGCGCAGCAGCTGATCGCCGCCATCACGGACGCGCAGCACCGCCAATGGTCGCAAGGCAGCGCCGCCGACTGGGCCGCTGAGTCCTTCGCCGCCGCCAGGGATCATGCCTACGGCTTGCTGCCTCCTGCCGGCAGGCCGAACCACTATCGGCTGTCTGAGGCCTACGTCTCCGATGCAACGATAGTGACGCGGCAGCAACTGAGCAAGGCGGGGGTGCGCCTTGCATTCGTGCTGAACCATGCGTTGCACTAGAGGCCGGCATTGATTTGGTTTCATCCCCAATCCCGGGGGATAACCCTGTGCACAACCTGCGACATGGCATCCAAACGTCACCCCGATTCAGCCGCTTGCACTGAACTGCTGAATTTTTGACCACCCGCGATTGTCCGGTACACACTCAGCGCAAGGGAGATCGCACGGCTGAAGTGAGGTCACTGTGCAGCGGGCCGCCGAGGGTATATCTTAATGGCTGATTTCCCAACGCTGGATGCGCGCAGTTCCCATGCCGACTAGGCGTTCGTTCCTTCGCACGGTCGCCGGCGGCATCGCGCTCGCCAACGCGGGGTTGATCGCGCCTCGGGCGCGAGCGGAATTGCCGCAGGGAACTCTCGATTCCGCCGCCCGTGACGCGCTGCCCGGCAAGCAACCGCTCATCAAGCGATCTTTCCGGCCCCCCAATTATGAATCGCCGGTGGACTTCTTCGACGATGTCATCACGCCCAATGATCGATTCTTCGTCCGCTGGCACCATTCGAATATCCCGCGCATCGACACAGGTGTGTGGCGCCTGCAGGTCGGCGGGGACGCTGCCGAGCGCGGATTCGAACTCACCCTGGAGCAATTGAAGCGCGACTTCGAGGCCGTGGAACTCGTGGCCGTATGCCAGTGTGCCGGCAATCGGCGCGGACTGTCGTCGCCGCATGTTCCGGGCGTGCAATGGAGCTACGGCGCGATGGGAAATGCGCGCTGGAAGGGCGTGCGGCTGAAGGACCTGCTCGCGCGGGCCGGTTTGAAAAAGGAGGCCGTGGAAATTGCCGTCAACGGCAGCGACCGCGGGGCGCTCGACGCGACTCCGGCCTTTGTAAAGAGCATCCCGCTCTGGAAGGCGCTCGATGAGAACACGTTGATCGCGTATGAAATGAACGGCGCGCCGCTTCCTCACTGGAATGGATTTCCGGCACGCTTGGTGGTGCCGGGATGGGCGGCAACCTATTGGATGAAACAGGTCGTCGGCATTCGCGCGCTGCCGCAGCCGCTCGCGAACTTCTGGATGAACACGGCGTATCGAATTCCGAAGGGCAAGTATCCCATCATCGATCGATTTACTTCGCAGGAATCGGAGACGAGCACACCGATCACCGAAATCCTGGTCAGCTCTCTCATGACCAATATCGGCGACGGGCGGCGATTTGCGGCCGGCCAACCGATCTTGGTCAAGGGCATTGCCTGGGACGGCGGCTACGGCATTCGGGCCGTGGAAGTATCCATGGACGAAGGGCGCAGCTGGCAAAGCGCCGATCTTGCCGAGAGCCACGGAAGGTATTCGTTTCGCGCCTGGCAGTTCACCTGCGCGCCTCGAGTTGCCGGCCGCGTGTCCATCATGGCGCGCGCCAGCAACGCGCAGGGCACCTCGCAGCCGTCGGAGCTCATCTTCAACGGAGCGGGCTATCACAACAACGTCGTGCAGAAGATCGTGATCGACGTCGTGTGAGGATCGCGGTGAACATGCACAGACTATTCGGATCGGCGCTGCTCTGCGGCTGCCTCCTCGTGCCGGCCTTTGGCGGTGAAACGTCCGTCAAACTCGCGAGCGGCGCGGGCTCGGCGCTGGTCCAGTTGCGCTGTTCCACATGCCATAGCCTGGACTACGTCGTGATGAATTCGCCATTTCTCGCACGCGGCGTGTGGGAAGCGGAAGTACGCAAGATGATGAAGGTGATGGGCGCTCCCATTCCGGAAACCGACGTGGCGCCCATCGTTGAATATCTCACTCAGTATTATGGAGCCAACGAAGCGCGAATTGCGGCGGATGCAATCGGCGGCACGGTCACCAGCGCTCGCGGCGCGGAAGCCGGCGTGTGGGTCATCGCCGAAACGCAGGATTTTCAGAGCCGCTTCGCGAAGATCGTCGTGACCGACGATGCCGGCCGCTATCTTGTTCCGCAGCTTCCGGCTGCGAAGTACCGCGTCTGGGTGCGCGGCTACGGGCTCGCCGACTCACCCAAAGTCGACGCCGGTCCCGGCCATGTTCTCGATCTTGCAGCCATCATCGCTCCGGATGCATCCACCGCGGCGCGGGTCTATCCCGCCGCCTATTGGTACGCCATGATGAAAATCCCCGAGGAGCCGCAAACGGCGGCGCTGCCGGGCGGCCGAAATGGCTATCTGATGTGGATGAAGAACATGGGGTGCATCGGCTGTCATCAGCTCGGCAATCTGGCGACGCGCACCCTGCCAAAATCCCTGGGAACATTCAAGACATCGCAGGAAGCGTGGCTGCGCCGCCTGCAGGCGGGCCAGGCCGGCGGGCAGATGATCAACATCGTGCAGGGCGCGCTCGCGGGTATTCCCATTCCCTATCTCGCGGATTGGAGCGACCGCATTGCCGCCGGCGAACTGCCGGGGGCCGGTCCCACGCGCCCGAGCGGCATCGAGCGCAATGTCGTCGCCACCGTTCGCGACTGGTCGGATGGCAAGGCGTATCTGCACGACCTCTCGGGAACCGATCGGCGCACTCCAACCCTCAATGGCAATGGTTTGCTGTACGGCGCCCCGGAACTGAGCAGCGATAATTTTCCGGTGCTCGATCCGCTGCACAACGCCGCCACCACGTTCAAGGCGACGGTACGCGACGCGGACACGCCGAGCACTCACGACGACCCGGTGCTGGGCCCCTCGCCGTACTGGGGCGCGGAGCGAATCTGGGACTCCCAGGCAAACGCCCACAATCCCATGCTCGATCGCTCCGGGCGAGTCTGGTACACCGCGCGAATTCGTGCGGCGGCCAATCCCCCGTTTTGCAAACAAGGCTCGAGCCTTCCGTCCGCGCGGGACTTTCCCCTCGACACATCGGAGCGCCAGTTGGCGGTGTATGAGCCGACGAGCGGCAAGTATTCCTTCGTCGACACCTGTTTCAGCACGCACCATCTGCAATTTGCCGAAGACGCGAATGATACCCTCTGGACCAGCGGCGGCCGTGAGGTCGTCGGCTGGCTCGACACCAAGAAATTCGATCTGACCGGCGATGCCGCGACTTCCCAGGGCTGGGCTCCCTTGGTGCTCGACACCAATGGCAACGGCAAGCTCGATCCGTGGGTGGAACCGGGACGGCCCGCGGACCCCAAGCTCGACCGGCGCTTGGGGTTAAGTTTTTACGCGGTCATGCCGAATCCTGCCGATGGCAGCGTCTGGGGCTCGGTGGCATTTCGTTATCCCGGTGCCGTGGTGCGCTTCGACCCGAAGACACGTCTCAGTGAAATCTACAACGTGCCCGCGCCCGGCTTCGGGGTGCGCGGCGCCGATATCGATCGCAACGGCGTCGTGTGGGTGTCGCTGGCCAGCGGGCACTTGGGTGAATTCGATCGGCGCAAGTGCAAGGGTCCGCTCAACGGACCGAGCGCGACAGGGGACCACTGTCCCGAAGGCTGGAGCTTCCATCGGCTACCGGGTCCGGGGTTCACGAACGTGCCGCAAATGAGCGTCGAGTCGAGCTATTACACCTGGGTGGATCAGCACGACACCCTGGGGCTGGGCGCGAATGTGCCGATTGCCACGGGCAATCTGTTTGACGGCGTGCACGCGCTCATCGACGGAAAATTCATCACGCTGCGCATTCCCTATCCGCTGGGCTTCTATGCCAAGGGTATCGATGGGCGCATCGATGACGCCGCCGCGGGCTGGAAGGGCCGCGGCCTCTGGATCACGAGCGGGGATCGAACCCCATGGCACAAGGAAGGGGGCAAGGGCACCAAACCGCTGGTGGTCCATTTCCAAGTTCGCCCCTCGCCGCTGGCCGATTGAGGTCGCAGCTCGGTTGAGCACGGAATGTCACCGGGGCCCCCCACATTGGTTTACGACGGCGACTGCGGCATCTGCCGTTACTGGATCAACTACTGGCAGGAGCTGACCGGCGGGCGCGTCGTTTTCCGCCCCTACCAAGAAGCCGCGGCGGATTTTCCGACGATCTCGCCGGAATCATTCCAGCGCGCCATTCAATTGATCGAACCCGACGGGCAGGTGTATTCGGGCGCCGCCGCAACATTCCGCGTCCTGCGCCATGCGCCGGGACGCACGGCGTGGTGGTGGTGCTATGCGCGCCTCCCCGGTTTCGCGGCGATGACCGAATGGGCGTACGCCTACTTCGCTCGCCGGCGCGATCTGCTCGGGCGCCTCACGAAAATTCTCTGGGGACCCACGCTGCGGGCGGAGCGCTACACGCTGGTGAGCTGGGTTTTCTTGCGCTCGCTGGGCGCGATCTATGTCGCCGCGTTCGCGTCGCTCGGCGTGCAAATCTTGGGATTGATCGGCCATGCCGGGATCCTGCCGGTGGGCGATTACCTTGCCGCCGCAGCCCGGGCTTTTGGCGATTCGGCCTATCGATTGCTGCCCTCGCTGTTCTGGGTGAACTCGAGCGACTTCGCTCTGCTCGCGGGCACGGTCGCCGGCGCCGCTCTCGGTTTGCTCGTCATCGTGAACCGGTGGACAAGGCCTGCGCTCATCGGGCTGTTCGCGCTGTACCTTTCCTATGTCCATGCCGGGCAGGATTTCATGAGCTTCCAGTGGGACACGCTGCTGCTCGAAGTGGGATTTTTGGCCATCTTTCTCACCGGCGGATCGCGCATAGTCGTGTGGCTGTACCGCTGGCTGGTGTTTCGCTACCTGTTTCTGGCGGGCGTGGTGAAGCTGCTGTCCGGCGACCCCACATGGCACGACCTCACGGCTCTCGAGTATCATTTCTGGACCCAACCGTTGCCGACGCCGCTCGCGTGGTATGCGGCGCAACTGCCGCCCTCGGTCCTCATCGCAGGAACGGCCGCCGCCTTGGCCGTCGAGCTGGGGATTGTGTTCCTGATCTTCCTGCCGCGGCGTTTGCGGGCGGCTGCCGCGTGCGGCGTGCTGCTGCTGCAATTGCTGATTTTCCTCACCGGCAACTACAACTTTTTCAATCTGCTCACGATGCTGTTGTGCGTGTTTCTGTTCGACGACGCGGCGCTCTCCCGTGTGATCCCGCGGCGCTGGGATGCGCGGGCGCAACGGCGCGCGCCCAACCCCAAGCGCGCGGCAACCCTCATCGCGACGGCGCTCGCCCTGCTCGTGGTACCGGTCGGCGTGAACCGGATCTGGCAGACGCTGCTGCGCGCGGATTTGCCCGTGGTAGGCGCTCTGACGCGGGCTGTCTCGCCATGGTTCATCGTCAATCCCTATGGGCTGTTCGCCGTCATGACGACCACCCGGCCGGAGATCGTGATCGAAGGGTCGGTAGACGGGATGGTGTGGCGCGAATACGTTTTCCGCTACAAACCGGGCCCGCTGTTAAGGCCCGCGCTCTGGAACATTCCGCACCAGCCGCGGCTCGACTGGCAAATGTGGTTCGCGGCTCTCGGCAGCATGAGAGAAAATCCCTGGATCATCAGCCTGATGTGGCGGCTGCTGGAAGGAAGCCCGTCAGTGCTGGCGTTGCTCGACTCCAATCCGTTTGCCGAAGGTCCTCCCAAATATGTGCGAGCGCAACTTTACGACTATGGCTTCGCGGATCGGCGCACACGCGACCTGACGCATCAGTGGTGGGTGCGCCGGCCGAAGGGTTTATATTTTCCCCAGGTCAGCGAGGCCGACTTCGAGCGCGTCACGGATGCTCGTAAACCGCTCAAACCGGAGTATTCTATTTGGAAAACTCCAACCAACGACCCGCCTCGATCAATCCAAGGGGAGCATAGACCATGGCCGAAAGTGTATACAAAATCATCGAACTGGTAGGCACGAGCAAGGAATCGTGGGAAAAGGCCGCGATTGCGGCCGTCAACAAAGCAGGCAAGACACTGCGCGACTTGCGGGTCGCCGAAGTGGGACGCCTGGACATGCAGCTCAAGAATGGCAAGGTCGACGCGTTCCGTGCGAGAGTGACCGTGTCCTTCAAGTACGAAGGCGGCACTTGATTCATTAGCCGAGCGGCGCCAAAGCCTCGAGCGCACGGCGCCTCGCCAAAGCCCTGAGCGTACCGCGCGAAACCCGGCCGAAACTTCGGCCGGGCTCGCTTTAGATTTGCGGATTCAAACGCCGCGTGGTTGTGAACAGCTCCACTTCGGCGCGGATCCAGTCCATGAATATTCTGACGGCCTCCAGGTTCTGGGCGCGGGTCGGACAGACCAACCAGTAGTTGCGTTCGTATTTGACTCCACGGCCGGCGGCGACGAGCGCACCGCAGTGGATTTCGTCGGCAGCCAGGCTCCACCGCGCCAGCGCCAATCCCGCGCCCTGGGAGGCCATGCGAACCACCGCTTCCGAATCCTCGAATAGGGCGCCGCGAAATTCGCCGGCGTATTGGTCGGCACGGCCGTCGAACAGCCACGCGGTCCAGGGCTCGCTGACGCTGTGCACCAGCGGGTAGCGCTTCAGGTCGTCCGCCGTGCTCACCCGGCCATGCTTGGCATACAGGGCGGGAGAGCATACCGGCAGCACCCATTCGTCCAGCACTTTTTCAGCCCAGAGGTTCGGCCAAACGCCCATGCCCATGCGAATTGCCAGGTGAAAATCCTCCTTCACGAAGTCGACCATGTCGGCCGAGGTGTGCATGTGCAGGTCGACCTCGGGATGGGCGGTGCGGAAGCGCGCAATTCTCGGCAGCAGCCACAGCTGCAGAAACGATGGCAGTGTCGTGATGCGCAACGGCCCCGCGAGGCGATCGAGACGAACGTCGTCGACGGCACGCTCCAACTCCTCGAGCGCACGCTGCACCCGGGGCAGCAGGGCGGATCCCTCCCCGGTCAAAAGCACCTGCCGGCCGTTGCGGCGAAACAGGGGCCGCGCCAAATACTCCTCGAGCGCTCGAATCTGCAGGCTGGCGGCGCTGGCGGTCACTCCGAGAGCGTCCGCGGCGCGGGTAAAGTTCAGGTGCTGGGCCACGGCCACAAAAACGCGCAAGCTGCCCAAGGGCAGCCTGCGCAGCGGCTTGATTGAAACCCGGTTCGAACCGGGGGGAGTGCGCCGGCGTTCGACGCGTTTGGCTTTGGCGATGCTGCTACCTTCCTGACTGCCCTTGCGGCAATGCCGCTAATGACGTCGACGCTTCTTGTTTCAATGGCTTCGTATGGAGGCGATAGTAGGCCGTAACAGCCGGCCGATCCACTGAAACCACGGCCCGGTTGACGGCGTCCGCCACGCAGCTCAGCCAGCTGCGCGAAATCATATGCGAGCCGGGCAAATGCGGGTCGCCGCAGACCTCCTGTGCCGCATACCGGATGCGCTGGTAGAGAACGGCGGCGCCTGCCGCATGATTGACATCCAAATCGTCGAAGTGAACGGTGGCTCGGTTGACGTCGGCCGAGGCCGGCGCGCCGGCCGCGGCCGCATCGACCTGCCAGGCCCCCGCAATCAGCGCCACCGCGACGTTGATCCAGATACTTGCTTTGCTTGACATGCTCATCTCCTGTCATTTTGAAAATCGATCCACACCGAAACCGCTGGAGAACAGGATGCCCGGTAACCGGCGCGAGCGGCGTGCAAAGGGCTCAAGGCGCGTTGAGAATTCCTCATCAGTGAGCCGTGGGGCCCAGCGCACCGTAGCTTTTGTCGGCGCCGCGGACGATCTATGTAGAATGCGGGCATGCTGCCGCTGCTTCGCCGTTGGTTCAAAAAGAAAATTGTTGCCAAGTTGACGGCATTGCCGCGGCCGCGGGCCCGCAGTCGATTTGTCGCGGGTCGATTCAAGGAACCACTCGCCGAGACTCTCGCCAAACACGGTCCGCGCCCCGTACTCGGCTATCGGTTGTATCTACCAAGCGGCTCCCTGCGCCGCCGCAGCCTGCCGCTTATCGTCATGCTGCACGGATGCAGACAGGATCCGCTCAGCTTCGCCGAGGGAACGCGCATGAACCAATGGGCGGAAGACGGCCGCTATGCGGTGCTGTATCCCGAGCAAAGCCCGCGTGCGAACTCGATGCGTTGCTGGAATTGGTTCGAGGCGGCCTCGATTGCAGGCCATGGCGAGGCGGCATTGATCGCGCGGCTGATCGGGCGAACCACGAGGCGCCGGCGAATCGATCCGCGGCGTGTCTACTTGGTGGGTATGTCGGCCGGCGGCGCAATGGCCTGCCTGCTGGCCGTCCGCCACAGCCGGCTGTTTGCCGCCTGTGCCATTCACTCGGGTGTGATGTACGGAGTTGCCAGTTCGCCCATGCAGGCGGTATCCGTGATGCAGTCCGGACCGTCGCCCGCATCCATCGACAAGGCGCGGCGACTCCTGCATGAGGCGGGCGAATCGCAGGCCACGGTGCCGACACTGGTGATTCACGGCGACCGCGACACGACGGTCAACCCGGTGAACGCGGATCAAATCATCGTGCAGCTGAAGGAACGAATGGAATTCATAGACGCGTCGGCAGGCGCGCTGCTGGCGTCCGGCGAGCAGCTCATCGACCGCGGGGGTCACGCCTACCGGCAGCAGGACTATACTCAGCAGGGGCGGTCCGTGCTGAGAAAGATACTCGTGCAGGGGTTGGGTCATGCGTGGAGCGGCGGCGATGGCCGCCATCAATTCAATGACGCCGACAGTCCTGATGCCACTCAGCTCATCCTGGACTTTGTGATGCCCCATCAGCGCGAAGCGGGCTAGGAGAACGATTCATGCAAATGGATGACCAGGAAGAAAGCCGGAACGTGGAAGACGACCGCGGCTCGAGCGGCGGATTCAGGCCAATCCATGGCATCGGGATTGGGACCGTGCTGCTCGCCATCGTCGGGGGATGGATCTTCGGCGTCAATCCCCTGCAGATTCTGGGGTTGCTCAGCGGCGACAATACATCGACCGTCCCAACCGCACCTGACCGGCCTGCGCAAAGCCCTCGCGCCGGCGACACGGAGGTAAAATTTGTATCGCAGGTGTTGCGAAGCACGGAGACGGTGTGGGCTGCCGTGTTTCAAGAGCGCGGTCAAAGTTACGTTGATCCGAAGCTGCGGCTGTTTCGCGACAGCTATCCGACGGCCTGCGGCCAGGGGGACGCGGCCGCCGGTCCCTTCTATTGCGGCCATGATCGTACCGTCTATCTGGACTTGGGGTTTTTCGCCGTGATGACGCGGCAACTCGGCGCGCCCGGTCAATTCGCGCACGCCTACGTCATCGGTCACGAGGTGGGGCACCACGTACAGAACCTCCTGGGAATTCTCGATAAGGTCAATGCCCGGCGCGAGCGGGCCGGCGAGGCTGAATCGAATGCGCTCAGTGTTCGGCTCGAATTGCAGGCGGATTGTTTCGCCGGATTGTGGGCCGCCCGGTCGCAGCAAGAGCAAGGCTGGCGCCTTGAACCGGGCGATATCGATTCCGCGCTCAACGCGGCCACGCAGATCGGAGATGACACCCTGCAGCGTCGCTCCCGCGGAACCGTCGTTCCGGAGTCCTTTACGCATGGCACCGGCGCCCAGCGTGTTTCCTGGTTCAAACGCGGCGTCAACTCCGGGCAGATCGACGCCTGTGATACGTTCGCCTCGCGGTCATGAAGAGCGGCACGATGGAGTTTGACGGCGTCGAGTACTTGGACGGCAATGCCTCGGATCCCATTGCGCTCGGATGGATGCAGGGGTCGCCGCCGCCGCCGGAGAAGCGGATTCGCTTCGAAGATGACCGGTATCTGGAGTTCCCCCAAATCCGCTGGAGCTTGTCGCACATGCGCGAACTGGTGCCGACTGCCGCCGTATGGCGCGGTAGCGGCGCACCGAGCGAGCTTGGCGCTGCTTCTCCCGCCGGCGAAGCCTCGATCGACGCCCTGACATTCGACGACCTTCAGGGCCGGCGTCACACCTGGGCGGGCTCGCTCGCGCACACCTACACGGACGGCATCATCGTCATGCATCGCGGCGTTCGGCTGTACGAGCGCTATTTTGGAGCGCTGCAAGCGCACCGGCCGCACGCCTGCTTTTCGATTACCAAGTCCTACGCGGCAACCCTGGCGGCGACCCTGATTCATGAGCGCGCCCTGGATGAGGACAAGACGGTCGCGTACTACCTGCCGGAGATGGCGGCAACCGCCTACGAGGAGGCGACCCTGCGTCAGGTGCTCGACATGCAGATCGGCGTTGACTACTCGGAGGACTATGCGGATCCGCGGGCGCACATCTGGGACTACTCACGCGCCGGCGGGCTGCGCGCGCGCGGCGCCGACTATGCGGGCCCGGGGAATTACTACGAATATCTGCTCACGCTGCGCAAGGCGGGCGATCACGGCAGGGCGTTCGACTACAAGACCGTCAATACCGAAGTGCTGTGCTGGGTCATGGCCCGGGTTACCGGGATCCCGCTGGCGCAGATGCTGAGTGAACGAATCTGGTCCCGGATCGGCTGCGAGGAGGATGGATACCTGGCGGTCGATTCCATCGGCGTCGCCATGGGCGGCGCGGGATTGAACGCAAGCTTGCGCGATCTGTGCCGATTCGGGGAGTTGATGCGCTGCGAGGGCGCTTGGGCCGGAAGCCAGGTGATTCCCGCCGAAGTCGTCGCCGATATCCGGCGCGGATCCGACCCCGGCAAATTCACGCCGGCCGGATACACCTTGCTGCCGGGATATTCCTACCGCAACATGTGGTGGGTGTCGCACAACCCGCTCGGGGTATTTGAGGGCCGCGGCATTCACGGTCAGCGCCTGTATATCGCGCCGCGGGCCGAGTTGGTGATCGCGCGCTTCTGCTCTCATCCGATCGCGACCAGCGCGGCCAACGATCCGGTGACGCTGCCGGCCTTTGCGGCGTTGTGTCGACTCCTCATGAGCCGCTAATCATCGTATAGTCAGCTTTTCCATCACAAAGGACGTACCGCCGTGAGATCTATCACTGGTTCCTGCGCATTCGCCCTGGCCCTGGCGCTTGCCGCGACCGTGGTCCGGGCCGACGACTATTCGGATACCGTTGCGCTGTTCAAGAATGCCGGGGCCAGCGCCGCCTACTTTGCCAGGAGTTACGGTTACGCGGTTTTTCCGACGGTGGGCGAGGGAGCCTTCATCGTTGGCGGCGCCCACGGAAAAGGCCGGGTGTACGTGCACGGCAAGCTCGTCGGCGACACGACCATGTCGCAGGCGAGCATCGGATTCCAGGCCGGCGGCAAGGCCTTCAGTCAAATTATTTTCTTCGAGGATAAGCGCGCGCTCGATGAGTTCGAGTCGGGTTCATTCGAGTTTGCCGCGGGGGCCAGCGCCGTGGCGGTGACCGCCGGCGCGTCCGCGAGCGCGGGTACCACCGGTGTGTCGTCGGGGGCGAGCGGCGGGATGAAGGATGCCACCACGACGAGCCCCGGCTACGAGAAGGGAATGGCCGTTTTCACCATCGCGAAAGGCGGCCTGATGTATGCGGCGGCCATCGCCGGGCAGAAATTCAGCTACACGCCGCGGGGGGAAAAGTAACTCTGCCGATCAGCGCGGCTGCCGATCCGCGCGTCGGTCAGCGCGGCTGCAGGTCCGCGTGCTTGATTGCGGCCAGCCATTCGCGCAGCGCCAGCGCGACCGCGTCCGGCCGTTCGAACGGCGCCATGTGGCCCGCGCCGTGAATCTCAAATAGCGTGGCGTGAGGAATTCTGCGCCGCATGGTTTCCAGTTGCGAAATCGGCGACCAGGTGTCCTCGCTGCCGCCGAGCAAGAGAGTGGGCACGCCTATGGTCGGCAGCACGGACATTGCCTCCGGTCGATTCAGCAGCGCGTTGATCTGACCGAAATACGAATCGGGGGTCGAGCGTTCGATCATCGCGATCAAGGCCTGCATGAGTTCCGGCGTGCGGGTGCCGCCGCCGGCCATCATCGGCGGCAGCCAATCGGCCGCGAGCGCCGACATGCCTCGTTCGTAGGCCAGGCGCAGCAAGCGGCCGCGGCTCTGCGGCTCGCCGTCGCGAACGGTGTGCACGCCGGTATTGAGCAGGGCGAGGCCGCACACCCGGCGCGGCGCCGAACGCACCACCTCGAGCGCAATCCGCCCTCCCATGGAATGTCCGGCCACGGCGAAGCAGTCGGGAGCCATCGCCAACACGTGCTCGGCCATGGCGGAGATGGACGAGTAACCTCCAAACGAGAGGATGTGCACCTCCGCCGCATCCCCGAGGCGGTCCGGGATATCGGACCACACCGTCTCATCGCACAACAGTCCGGACAGGAGCAGGAGCGGCTGCTTCAAAGAACATTGCTCGTGATTTGCCAGCGCGCACTGTAGCATCGGCGGCGGACTGCTCGCACGGGGAGTATTTTGGCAGGCGATATTCATCAAGCCGTCCGGGATGTATGCCTCTGGCTGCCGGAAGCGGAGGAGTTCGTATCGCATGGCTCACCCAATTTCCGGGTTCGCGGCAAGACCTTCGCCACCTATCTCGTCAATCATCACGGCGACGGGCGCGTCGCGTTGTGGCTCAACGCCCTGCCCGGCGCGCAGGAACTGCATGTGCGGGCGGATCCCGCGCATTTTTTCGTTCCGCCCTATGTCGGACCGCGCGGCTGGCTGGGCGTGGTGCTGAATCGCGGCATTGCGTGGAAACGCGTCGCGGCGCTGGTGCGGGAGGCCTACGAAAAAGCGGCGCCCGCGGGCCTTCGGGCGCGCATCGGCGACACGCCGGCTCTCAAAGCCCCGCAAAAACTTCTCTCAGCGAGCGAAATCGATCCCCTGAAATCGCCGCGCGCCTCGAGCCTGCTCAAACCCTTTCGCAAGCTGTGCTTGCAGCTGCCGGAGTCGCGCGAGGATCGGCAATTTGGCCACCCTGTGTGGCAGGCGGGCAAGAAAACCTTCGCCCTGTGCCGCGCGGACGAGCGGCGGTTCAGTTTGTGTTTTTGGGTGGGTGTGGATCGGCAAGGTCTGCTGACGGCCGACGCCCGCTATCGTATTCCGCCATACATGGGCCACAACGGCTGGATCGCCCTCGATGTGACCACCCATTGCGACTGGAAAGAAATTGCGGCATTGACTCTGCAGAGCTATCGGCATTTCGCGCTGAAACGAATGTTGCTGCAGCTGCCTCCGGCGTGACCTGACCGGCGAGTCCTAAGCCTTCACGGCATCCATGGCCAGCACCAGGGCGCCCAGCACGCCGGCTTGGTGACCGAGCTCGGGCGCCACGATGTAGCGGTCGACGCCGCCCTGAATCTCGCTGCGATCGATGTAGCCGCCCAGCCAGTGGCGCAACCGCAAACGAATGAGCGGCAGCAAGCGCGCCTGGCTCATGACGCCGCCGCCCATCACGATTCGCTGCGGCGACACGGTCATGACCAGCTGCGCACAGAGTTGACCGAGATAGTCGGCCTCGATTTCCCACTGGGGATGCGTGGCATCGAGCTGCTCCAGGGATGATCCCGAGCGGGCGAGAATCGCCGGACCCGAGGCGACGCCTTCCATGCAATCGCCGTGAAACGGACACACCCCCTCGAAACCTTGATCGAGAGGATGGCGCCGCGGATAGACATGACCGATCTCCGGGTGCATGAGTCCGTGAATCGGCATGCCATCCACCACCACGCCGCCGCCGATTCCCGTGCCGATGGTCAAATACACCAGGTTCTTGACGTCTCGCGCGGCCCCCCAACGATGTTCGGCCAGAGCCGCGACATTCACGTCGGTATCGAAACCGATGGGACAACGGAATTGCCGCGCGAGAAAGCCCGCGATATCGGTATTGCTCCATCCAGGCTTCGGCGTGCGTACGATGAAACCATAGCGTGCGCTCGTCCTGTCGAGTTCAACCGGACCAAAGGAGCCAACCCCAATCGCCACGAGTTTGCCGAACTCCCGGCTGCGTTCCTCCAGGAAGGAGCGCACGGTCGCCAGCGTGGAGTTGGGATCGGTGGTGGGAAAGCGCTCTTGCGCATGGATTTTGCCCGTGTCATCGCCGACGGCACACACGAACTTGGTCCCGCCGGCTTCGACGGCCCCGAAAAAGCGGCGCTCATCAGTCATGTCCCATTCCCGTGAGTATTGACGGCCGGATAACGAGGGCTTGCGCGCCGCGATGAGACGCGAAGGCGCGAAATTGACGCCGTGATCGATGGTAAATATATAGTAATTATAATAACTTGCGAATCTAATCTCATTTTTCTCAAGAACCCCATTTTTGCGCGCCGCCGCGATCGTCCACCGCGCAAGCGCCGGCGGGGGTGATGTACAGTATGTGTTTAAACGTGAGCCGTTGCCATGAATGCAGTTCTCGAGCCAGCGCCGACCTCAGGTCTCCCGAGCGGGGAGTCCCGCGCCATGATCGAGCGGTTGATCGGCTTCAACACGGTGTCGCGCGATTCCAATCTAGGGTTGATCGAATGGGTTCGCGACTACCTGCAGCGTCTCGGCGCAACCACCCGGCTGACTCACGACGCGACCGGCAAGAAGGCGAATTTGTTCGCCACCCTGGGCGACTCGAACAAGGCCGGTTTGATTCTGTCGGGCCACACCGACGTCGTGCCGGTGGATGGGCAGAACTGGGATACGGATCCGTTTGTGGCAATCGAGCGCGACGGCAAGCTCTACGCGCGGGGCTCGGCGGACATGAAGGGGTTCATCGGCGTCATCCTCGCCCAAGCGCCAAAATTCGTGGCGGCGCTGAACGATCGTCGGCTGGATGCGCCGCTGCATTATTCGTTGAGCTATGACGAGGAGGTTGGCTGCCTCGGGGTGCGCGGACTGATTCGCGACCTGGAGGAGCACAACATCCGGCCGGCCGGCTGCGTCGTGGGCGAACCCACCTCCATGCAGCCCATCATCGCCCACAAGGGGACGAATCGGTTCCGCTGTGCCGTGCATGGACGCGAGGCGCATTCCAGCTACGTCACCTACGGCGTCAACGCCATCGAATATGCCGCGCGCGTGGTGGTGTTCATACGCCAGATCGCCGACCGGCTCGCGCAAATAGAAACGCGCGACTACGGCTTCAACGTGCCGTACACGACGCTGTCGACCGGCGTGATTCACGGTGGAATCGCCGCCAACGTCGTGCCCAAGGACTGCGTGTTTCAATTCGACATGCGCACCCTGCCGCATGCCTCGCCCGACGCCCTGTATCAGGAAATTCGCGCTTACGCGCAAACATTGACGCGCGAAATGCAAACAGTGGATGCACAGTCCGGCATTGACCTCGAATGGCTGAGCCAGACCGCGGGACTGGCCGCGGCGGAATCCGACGCCATCGTGCAGTGGGCGATGCGCCTGTCGAGAAACACCCAAGTCGGCAAGGTGTCCTACGGCACCGAGGCGGGCCTGTTCCAGAAGATGGGCGTGCCCACCGTCATTTGCGGGCCGGGCGATATCGCCCAAGCACATTCACCCAACGAATTCGTCGCGCTCGAGCAGCTCGCGCAATGCGAGAAATTCATGGACCGGATCATCGAGACGGGATACGCCGCGTGATCGGAACGCCGCCCGCGGTGACCGTGGTCAAGGGGGCATGTCCGCATGACTGCCCGGACACTTGCGCGCTCGAGGTGCATGTCCGGGACGGCATCGCCACCAAGGTAACCGGTTCGGCCGCGCATGGTCCCACGGCCGGCGTGCTGTGTACCAAGGTGGCGCGCTACACCGAACGCACCTATCACCCCGATCGACTGCTCTATCCGATGCGGCGCGTCGGAAACAAGGGGGAAGGGCGGTTCGAGAGAATCGGCTGGGAAGAGGCCATATCCACCATCGCCGCCCGGCTAAAGCCCATCGCGGCCCAGGATGCCGAGCAGATTCTGCCCTACAGCTACGCGGGAACCATGGGACTGGTGCAGGGCGATTCGATGTCGATGCGATTCTTCCACAAAATCGGCGCCAGCCTTCTGGATCGCACGATCTGCGCCTCGGCGGGAACGGCGGGCCACGAGGTCACTCTCGGCAGCCGTATCGGGATCGACATGGAATTGGCCGACGAGGCCAAGCTGATCATTTTCTGGGGCTCGAACGCCATCACCTCGAGCGTGCATTTTTGGGCGCGTGCGCAGCAGGCCAAGCGCCGCGGCGCGATTCTGGTCGCCATCGACCCCTACCGATCGCTCACCGCGGAAAAGTGCCACACGCACATTGCGCTATTGCCCGGAACGGATTCCGCGCTGGCGCTCGGACTCATGCATGTCTTGATTCGCGATGGCCTGATCGATCGCGACTATGTGGAACGCCATACCTTGGGATTCGAGGGCTTGCGCGAGCGTGCAAGCCTGTACGATCCGGCGAAGGTCGCGTCGATTTGCGGCATCACGCCCCAAGAAATCGAATCTCTCGCCCGCCTCTACGGCACCACGCGGCCGGCGCTGATTCGCGCCAATTACGGCATGCAGCGCGCGCGCGGCGGCGGCATGGCGACGCGCAACATCGCGTGCCTGCCTGCGCTCGTCGGGGCCTTTCGCGATGCCGCCGGCGGCATGTTCCTCTCCACGGGGGGCAGCTTCGACGTGGACAGGCAGGCTCTGGAACGCCCCGATCTGCTGGCCGGACGGACACCGCGTACCATCAATATGTCGACCATCGGTCACGCGCTGCTGGATCGTCACGCGCCGATCCGCGCCCTCATCGTCTACAACTCGAATCCGGTCGCGGTGGCGCCCGATTCGACCCGCGTGGCGCGAGGCTTCGCGCGTGAGGATCTGTTCACGGTGGTGCTCGAGCATTTTCAGACCGACACCGCGGACTATGCCGATATTCTGTTGCCGGCCACCACCCAGCTCGAGCATCTGGATGTCGTCAAGCCGTATGGTCACTACTATATGGTGGCCAACAATCCGGCGATCGCGCCCTTGGGCGAATGCAAACCCAATGCCGAAATATTTCGCCTGCTGGCCAAGGCCATGGGGTTCACCGAACCGTGTTTCGGCGATTCGGACGAGACCATCGCGCAGGCCGCGGTGGCGACTGACTGGGATTTCAATGCCGTTCGCGCCGTGGGCTGGAAGCGCGTGGGCCCCCCTACGGGGGTGGCGCGATTCGCCGAGGGCGGCTTCGATACTCCCTCGGGCAAAGTCGAGTTCTACTCCGCTCGCGCGCAGACTCTTGGGCTCGATCCGCTGCCGGACTACATCGCACCCATCGAAGATACGCGCAGTGCGGCCGCGCTGCGCTATCCGCTCGCGATGATTTCGCCGCCGGCGCGCAATTTCCTCAATAGCTCCTTCGTCAATGTGCAGAGCCTGCGGGCCGCCGAAGGCGAACCCTGGCTCGACATCCACCCGCTCGACGCGGCGGCGCGCGGCGTGATCGCCGGCAATTACGTGCGAGTGTTCAATGACCGGGGCAGCGTCGAATTGCGGGCCCGAGTCACCGATCGGGCTCGCCGCGGTGTCGTTGTCGGCCTGTCGGTGTGGTGGAAGAAACTCGCCCGCGACGGCAAGAACGCCAACGAGCTCACCAGCAGCGACACGCTCACCGATATGGGGCGAGCGCCCACCTTTTACGATTGTCTGGTGCAGGTCGAGGCGATTTGAGCGCTACGCGGTCGCGGGCGTACTGGGCGCACACGCTGGAGGCCGCCACGTAACGATCGTGCACGGCGCAAATACCGTCTTGGGCGCGCACCGCGGCGTGCGCGGAACTCAAACTGGACAGTCCCGGCAGCGCCGCTTCGATGTCGGCCGGCCGCCCATTGAAATGGCGGCAGTCGGCACAGGAACCCAAGCGCACCGCACTCATTGCCCGAACCGATTCCAGAATTCGGCGAACACCTGGGTCGAGAGCACGAAGCCCAGCACCACATTGACCGCCACACCGAGGGTGAACGCGTAGAACGGGCGCGCGCCCACCGCCGCGAATTCCCGGATTTTCGTGGTGAGGCCAATGCTCAGGAAAGCAAACGTGAATGTCCAGGTGCGAAGCGCCTGCAGCGGAGCCACGAGTCCCGGCAGCAGGTCTTTTTTGTATGCCGCATAGTCATGGCCGCTGGAGACCAGAGTGATGACGGCGGAGGCCATCAGGAATCCCAGCACGAACTTCGGGAAGCGGCGCCAGATTTCACCGACGTCCGATTTGCTTTGCACACCGGTTCGTTCCCACCGCGTGGTCGCGACCAGCGACAGGACGAAGGCCCACACTCCGATCCAGACATCGCGGCCAATGACCTTCATGAGCGTGAATGCGCCGACGGCGGCGTCTGCGTGACCGGCGATGCCGGGCACATTGCCGGCATAGCCTCCATAGGTTTGCGCCGCCGCGAGTCCGGCCGCATCCGCGAATTCCGACGTCCCGATCCATGCCCCGGCCACGCCGGTGGATAAATGCAGCGTCCGCGCGGCCAGCGGCAGCACGAATATCATCACAATGGCCCAGACAACCACCAGCGAGATGGCCACCGATACCTGGTCCTTCTTCGCGCCCACGGCGCCGCCGATCGCGATGGCGCCCGAAACCCCGCACACCGCGCCGCCGGTCCCCAGGGTTGCGGCGAGCCGCCGATCGAGTCCCAGACGTACGGCACTGAAATAGATGACCCCGAAGGTGACCAACGAGACGATGGCTGCTTGCACGATCGCGACCGGCCCGGCCCAGGTGATCAGCGTCAGCGGCAGACCCGCTCCCAGCAGCACGATGCCCGTCTTGATATAGAACTCGACGCGCAATCCAGGCTCGAGCCAGCGCGGCGCTCCGACCGTATTTGCCACCAATAATCCAAGGCCGAGCGCCACGAGCGGCGGCTCCAAATTGTAGTGGGCCGCTTGATCCCACAGGCCGAGAAAATAGATCGCACCGGCCGCAACGTAGAGCGCCAGGAACGCAGGCAGAAATCGCGACAGCTTGATGCCGAGCGCCGCGGCGCCCACGCCCAGCGACACCGCCCACAGCACGAACAGCGCCGCGTATCGCAGGCCGTGCGTTTTCAGTTGCGCGGCGGCCTCTGCGAGATGACTCCACTTCTGCGGAGACACCGCCAGCCACTTGATGCTGCTGCCGTTCGCAAACAATGCGACGGCGGCCGCGACCAATCCGAAGCCAATCCAGATGGCCCACCAGTCTTCTTTGCGGATCAGTTCACCCCAGGCAGAGGCGCGGGCCGAGAGGCGGGAAGCGGCACGTTCGGCGATCTCCGCCATGGCAAACTCCGGTAGTCGATTTTGGCCGTTACGCCCACGGGCGATGGGGCTGCCGTTACGGTAGACGCAGGCGCGCGGGGAGTCGAATAGCCAGTAGGCATATCGAACTTACCAACGGTTATGAGGCCGTTTTTGCGGGCGGATCGGGGATGGGCACAATGTCACCCAATAAAAAGACATAGGAGACAATGCCGGCCACCAGCATGGCGCCGGCCAGAAAAAACGCGCCGCCAAAGGAATGCGTGACGGCGACAATGGCCCCGGTGGCAATCGGCGCCGCAATGCCCATGAGATTGTTCATGAAATTCATGATGCCGCCGACCGACGCCGTCGCCCCGCGCGGCGCAATCAGTGCCGGTATCGACCAGCCGACCGGGGCCGCCGCCGCAAGACCCGACAGCGACAGGGATATCCATAGAATGGCCCATCGAGGATCGTCGGTCAGGACGGCGCCGAACACCGCAAGGCCGATCAGCATCCCGCCGACCAGCACCGACTTGCGCACCCTGTTTTCATCGTGACCCTGCCGGATCAACCGATCTACCCACCAACCACCCACGATAAGATCCGCGATGGTCGCGCACAGCCATGGTATGGTCGTGTATCCAGCCGACTGCAAAATGCTCTGGTTCATGGCTTGTACCAGATAGCCGGGAAGCCACGTCAACAGAAAGTAAAAGCAGTAGCCATAACAGGCGAAACCAAGCGTCAGGCCCCAGACCTTGCGAGCTCGCAGCAGGTACACCAGCATCCCGGCGGAACCCTGCGCTGACGATCCTTCGGGTATCGCGCCGCCTTTCAAAATCAATCGATGCTCGGCCGCGCTCAAGTGTCGATCGGCACCGGGGTCCCGGTAGAAGCGCCAGAACACGAGAAAATAAGCCAGGCTCAACACGGCGGTGGCGCCGAATCCCCAGCGCCATCCGGCACCCACGGTCACGAAGGCGACCAGCGGCACGCCGATGACATTGGAGAATTTGGCCGCGGCGTCGAACATCGCCGTGGCGGTGGCGCGCTCCGCCCGCGGAAACCAATGACCGACCGCTTTGGCATTGGCCGGAAATCCCGGCGCTTCGGCGGCGCCAAGCACCACTCTTGCCAGCAGCAGTCCGCCGAAGCCGCCGGCGATCGCGGCCAACATCGAGGCGGCCGACCATAGCAGGATGCCGATTCGTCCGATCCGCGTCACGCCAAAGCGATCGAGCAGCACGCCCGAGGGGATCTGCAGCAGCGCATAGGCCCAGAAGAACGCGCTGAACAGCAGTCCTAACTGGGCGTTGCCAAGCCCGAATTGTTGCTGCAACTGCGGAGCCGCCACCGACAAATTGATGCGGTCGATGTAGTTCACCAGCACGCCGGCTCCGAGCAGCAGTCCGATGCGCCATCGTCGCCGCGGCATGGGCGGTCCGATCAGAGGGACTGTCCCGCCGCTGCGTCCGGCAAGCGAGCGATTACCGAGGCTACGATGGTCGCCGGATTTTGCGCAACGTCGCAGCTGATGACCTGTTCGTCGGTACCGGGCATTTCAAGGGCATCGAACTGGCTGTCGAGCAGGGCGGGGGACATGAAGTGATCGTGCCGCAGACTCATTCGCTGCTGGATGAGCGGCTTGGGTCCGGTCAGATGAACGAAGAGCAGGTGTGGGTCGCCTTGTCGCAGGACGTCGCGATACCGGCGCTTCAGCGCCGAACAGGCGACGACCATGGCGCGCCCATCGCGTGATGCCGCGGCGATGCGCTGCGCGATGCAGGCAAGCCAAACGGCCCTGTCCGAGTCCTCAAGCGCGGTGCCCGCAGCCATCCGCCGGATGTTCTCGGGAGAATGCAGGCTGTCTCCCTCCAGCATGGAGCAGCACAGCCGCTCGGCCAGCATGCGAGCAACCGTCGTCTTTCCCGAACCGGACACGCCCATCACGACGATAATGGGCGCTCTCTCGCGCGCTGCGACATCCATAGGTTGTGAAATGATACGGCATCCGCCGATCCGGTAAGCTTGCCGCATGATGTCTTTGAGAACCGTCGCCGCCCGCCGCTACGTGACTCCACTGCGCGAGGGGGGATCGTTGCCGGCAATCATCGAGGCCGACGACGACGGTCTGTATGTGCTGAAGTTTCGAGGTGCAGGGCAGGGGCCCAAGGCGCTGATCGCAGAACTTCTTGCCGGTGAAATCGCAAGGCTCGCGGGCCTGCCGGTGCCGGAAATCGTCTTCGCCCAACTCCCCGCCGAACTGGCGCGCACCGAACCCGACGCCGAGATCCAAAGTCTCATCCAGGCGAGCGCCGGCCTGAACATTGCACTCGACTATCTTCCCGGTTCCGTGACCTTCGATCCGCTGGTCTACGTGCCCGATGCAGCGTTGGCGTCGGCCATTGTTTGGTTCGACGCATTCGTGTGCAACGTGGATCGGACCGCGCGCAACGTCAACATGCTGATCTGGCATCGCCGGCTCTGGCTCATCGACCACGGAGCGTCCCTGTACTTCCATCACGCGTGGGATCGCAACGATCGGCACGCATTGAACCCATTCGCCTTGATCAAGGATCATGTATTGCTCAAATATGCCAATGCTCTTGCCGGCGTCGACGCGCAGATGGCCACTGTGCTCACGGCGGATAAATTGGCGGACATGGTCCAATTGATTCCCGACTCGTGGCTGGCGGACGATCCGGGGTTTGCGGGCAAGACCGCGCAGCGAGAGGCCTATCTGAATTATTTCGATCTTCGCATGCAATCTTCGGATGTCTTTGTACAGGAGGCGATTCGTGCACGATCTTCGCACCTATGACTACGCGATCGTGCGGGTCGTCCCGCGCGTCGAGCGCGGCGAGTTCATCAACGCGGGCATCATTCTATCCTGCGACATCGAGCGGATTTTGCAGGCAAGCATCGAGCTCGACGAAGCCGCGTTGCTGGCGCTCGATGCCGGCGTGGACCTCGCACTCGTGCGCAGCACTTTGGCGACCATTCCCGCGATCTGCGCCGGGGGCGCGGATGCCGGCCCCATCGGCAAGCTGTCCGCGCGCGAGCGGTTTCATTGGCTGGTGTCGCCAAAAAGTACCATCGTGCAAACATCCCCGGTGCACACGGGCCAGTGCAACGACCTGCCTAAGGCACTGGAGCATCTCATGAACAAAATGATTCGGCGGCACAAGGACTTGCGCTCGATCGAGGCGCCGTCGGTATAGGAGGATGCCTACGCGCGGTAGGGATATTCGCCACTGCCGCAATCCGATCCGACGCGGGACCATGCAATCCCATTATCGGAACAGGGACTTATGTTTATGAAATCCATCACTCGGGTTTTCAGCTGCGCGACCGCGCTATTGCTCTTCGCGGGCATGGCAAATGCGCATGAAGCCAAATATAACGAGACGATCAATCTGTTTAGAAATGCGGGTGAGAGTGCGTCCTTCTTCCACCGCAGCTACGCATACGCCGTATTCCCGACCGTGGGCGAAGCAGGTTTCATCGTGGGCGGGGCCTTGGGCAAGGGCCATGTATATGTGCATGGGCGCCTGGTCGGCGACACGACCATGGGTCAGGCGAGCGTCGGATTCCAGGCCGGCGGCAAAGCCTATAGCCAGATCATCTTCTTCGAAGATAAGCAGGCTTTGGATAAATTTGAATCCGGTACCTTCGAGTTTGCCGCCGGGGCGAGCGCGATTGCAATCACCGCAAGCGCTTCCGCGAGCGTGGCCACCAACGGCACCGCTGCCGAAGCAAGCGCCACCGAGCATAACGCACGAGCGACCGGTGCCTACCAGAGCGGCATGGCGGTATTCACCGTCGCGAAGGGCGGACTCATGTACGCAGCCATCATCGCCGGACAGAAGTTCTCCTACACGCCGCGCGGCGCCTGAAGTCTAAGGCGCCTGAAATCTAAGGAAGTCAGAAATCCCCGGGGGTGGCCTGGACCACCCCCGGGCTTCGAGCCACCGCCGGGCTTCGAGCCACCCCCGCGGTATTGCGGGCCTCGAGCCACCCCTTCGCCCACCGTCTGCTACTCGAAATGTGCGGCATAAGGCGGTAAAGTTCCAAGCATGCTTTGTCGAATTGCGATGCGCCGAGTCACATTGGCAGTTTTCATTCTTGCGGCTGCTGTGCCGGTTTGGGCGCAGGAAGGGCCGATCAACACCGTCGACGCGGTTCTCGAACGCTATAAGCATGCGCTGGGGGGCGTGGAGGTCATCGCGGGGGTCCAATCGGAAACCGTGCGCGGTGAAATCGACGGCACTGGCATGGCCGGCAAAACGACTTTCGCTTACTTCGCCAAACCGTACAAGACGCTGCTGAAAGTCACGCAGGCCGACGGCCGTGAGGTGAGCTCGGGTTTTGATGGCACCGTTTCCTGGTCCATCGATCCGCGAGGAGCGAGTATCGACAAAGACACCGCCCCGGAAGCCGCACGCCGGGATGCGGATCTGCAATATGCGCTTCACCAGCCCCAGTATTTCAAAAAGCTCGAGTTCGCCGGGGTGACTGATTTTGAAGGTCGCTCTTGCTACTGGCTTCACGGGATCACCAACTGGGGCAAGGACAACAATCAGTTCTACGATGTCCGAACGGGTCTGCTTGAAGGCTACCGTTTTCAGGCGGATGACTCGTCCGGCGCGGTCGTGATCGTCCTATTTCAAGACTACAAGAGCTTTGGCGGACCGCTGGTCGCGACAAGAGTGACGTCGCGCACCGAATCTCACCGGCGGACCTTTACCTATCAGTCCGTGACCTACGGGACCTTGCCGGACTCGATGTTCGAATTGCCGCAAGCGGTCAAGGCGTTGCTATGAAAAACACCGTGCTCATGCTCAGCCTCGTATTTGCTGCAGCCTGCGCTTTCGACGCGCATGCCGAAGGCGTCCAGGTGCTCAATGGCGACGCGCATTTCCCTGAAGGTCCGGTCTGGTACCACGGCAAGTTGTACTACGTCGAGTATGACCGTAATACGGTGATGACCTGGGATGGCAAGAAGAATACGACGTTCTGGATGCAGAAGGGCTGCGGCCCGTCGGCAGTCGTTCCCACAGCTCGCGGCGATCTCCTCGCGACCTGCTACGACAACAACACCCTCGGCCGGATGTCTTCCGACGGCACGGCGCTGCCCCCCTACACGCACGCTAAGGACGGCACTGCGTTCCTGGGCCCGAACGACTTCGCCCCCGACAATCACGGCGGCATTTACTTCACGACCTCGGGGACCCCGGGCCCCGTGATCAACGGCAAGGTCTTTTACATGGCGGCGGACTCCACGATCACGCTGGAAGCCAGCGACGTGCACAGCGCCAACGGTCTGGCGGTCTCGAAAGACGGCAAGATTCTGTACGTCATTGAAACCGAGGGGCATCGGCTGCTCCAGTTCAAGATCGGCTCGGATGCCTCACTGTCGGATCGGCGCGTATTTGTCAACCTCGACGATCTCACCAACAATGTCGGTCACATCTACCCGGATGGCGTCAAGATCGATTCGAAAGGGCAGATTTATATCGGCCAGAATCCACGCGACGTGCATGCTCCGCTGGCCGGCACCATCTTCGTCGTAAACGCCGAAGGTCAGCTGCTTCGCAAGCTGACACTGCCTTCACCGGGCGTACCGAACCTCGCATTCAGTCCTGACGAAAAGACGGTGTACGTCACGGCGCTCGATCAGTTAGACAAGTCGCCCTACCAAGGCAAGATCTACTCGATTCCCAACCGCTGACCAACGCGACTTAACGGCGTGCGGCTCCCGGGTCGACCAGAAACAGCGCGGAGCCGGCAGCGACCGCCGCGGACGCGGCGCCGATCAGCGCCGCCGCGCGAAACCCAACCATGAAGGTCTCGATGGATTCCTGTCCTGCAAACACAAATCCCAGCAACGCGGTCGCGATCAGCCCGGCGATTCGCGCCACCGCGTTGTTGAACCCGGAAGCGAGCCCGACGCGGTCCGCATCCACCGACACCATGACGGCGGTTGTCAGAGGAGCGACGCACGCACCGATGCCGAGGGCCACCAGAAGCGTGGGCGGGAAGACATCCAGCCAATAATTGATTCCGTGCGTTCCAATCCTGGCGTACAGCGCGAGTCCCATGCCAACGAGACCGCAGCCGATGGCGAGCGGCCGGCGCGCGCCATGGCGCGACGCCACGCGCCCCATGAACCGCGACCCCATGCCGATCAACACCGGCACCGGCAGCAACGCGGCACCTGCCGCCATCGATAACCAGCCCTCGATTCTGATCAGAAAAAAGGGCAGCAACACGATCAGGCCGCCGAGGGTGCCGTAGAGAAAGAACGTCAACAGATTCAACCCGACAAAGGTCGGCGCGGCAAACATCGCCAGCGGCATGAGCGCCCGCTCTCCCAGTCTGGCCTCGTACCACAGGAATACTCCGAGCAGAACGATCCCAGCCCCGGCAGCCGACGTCGACGCATACCCCGCATGCGATTCCGATGCCCGCGTCAGCGCGAAGGTGAGCAGGCCGAGTCCGGCGGTCGCGATTCCCGCGCCGATAGCGTCGAGAGGCGCGGCACGATGCGATTCCGTGCGTTCCTCGAGGTACTTCCAGGCCAAATACCCGGCGGCCGCCGCGATGGGAAGATTGAGAAGAAAGATCGTCCGCCACCCAACCGAATCCACAACCCATCCGCCCACAATGGGTCCCAACGCTACAGCCAGAGCGCCGGCCGCGGACCAGGTGCCGATGGCGCGGCCGCGCTCCTCGCCGGTAAACGCGCCGCCGAGAATGGCAAGACTGTTGGGCATCAACAGCGCCGCTCCCAGTCCTTGCAGGCCGCGAGCAGCCAGAAACCACGCCAGCGACGGCGCCGCTGCGCAAACAATCGTGGCGAACGTAAAGACTGTGAGTCCCATCAGAAACATGCGGCGTCGACCGAAATGATCACCGAGCGCACCGCCAAGCAAAATCAACGCGCCCAGCGGCAACAAGTAGGCATTGATGGTCCAGGGCAGGATGGCTGGTCCGATGTTGAGATCGCGCGCGAGCGCAGGCAGTGCGACGTTGACAACCGACCCATCAATGAAAGCGAGGCTCGATCCAAGAATGGTGGCCGCGAGGGTCGCACGGGGGTACATGCACGGACGCATACTATCGGCGAGATTTCGGCAAGGCCGCGCGAGTCAGTGAGCGAATGGCATCCTCGAGCGACCGCGCAGCGCCCGCATATCCCTCCCAAGGCTTCGTCTTGCGCAGCAGAGCGGCGGCGCCGTTCACGGTAAATCGCCTGGGATCCAAGCGGCGGTTCACGTCTTTCCAATGAATCGGCATCGAAACCGGGGCGCCGGCGCGCGCGCGCGGCGACAGTACAGCCACGGCCGTCGCCGTCCGGTCATTGCGCAGATAGTCCAGGAAGATCCTGCCGACGCGCTGGCTTTTCGACATGTTGTCGAGATATTTCGACGGGCTGTCGTGAGCCATTTGCGCGCAAATGATGTGCGCGAAATTCTTGGCCACGGACCACGGAACGGCGGATTTGCCTGCCGTGAGGGGCGTCACGACGTGGAGGCCCTTGCCGCCGGTTGTCTTGCAAAAGGATTCAAGGCCGGACGCCTTGAGCCGATCGCGGATTTCCATTGCGCCGGCGACGACCGCGTCGAATTTCACTTCCGGCGCCGGATCCAAATCGAAAACCAATCGGCCGGCGACTTCCGGGTCGCCCGGCGCGCAATTCCAAGGATGGAGTTCGAGTGCGCCGACCTGTGCAGCGGCGATCAATGCCTCGACCTGATCGATCTGCACGTACGGTGCCTTGTCGCCTCTGACTTTCACGGATGTCAGAAGTTTGGACATTCCCGGCATTGCGTGGCGCTGAAAGAATTGTTCCGTGCCGACGCCGTTCGGCACTCGCACGAGCGAGCAGGGGCGCCCCGCCAGATGCGGCAGCATCCAATCGCCGACGCTCTCGTAGTACTGCGCGAGCGTCAGTTTCGTCACCGGCGCACCATCGCCGATCGCGGGCCACAGTGCTTTATCAGGGTGTGAGATCGGCACGCCCATGACACTGGCCTGGCCCGGGATCTTGCCGCCGGCCGCCTTCGGCGGCCGGGTACTTTTCTTGGCGCTAATTAGTTTCTTTGTCATTGGTTTGAGCTCGTCGTTCGGACTGATGCCGGCGGCGGCCGGCAGGCTGATTTCCGCGACGACGTCGCGGGCCGGCTTGTCCTGGCGCAAGCCCTTGAAGGCGGCCTGGCGAATCATGCCGGTGTCGGTCCAACCGGCGAACTCGATCTCGGCGACGAGAGCGGGCTCGAGCCAGCGAACATTCTTTTGCTTGGGCGGCGCGCTGTCGCCCTGGAAGGGACTTCGCTCGCGGGTCAATTTATTCAAGTAAGGCAGCAGAGTCTTCGCGGCCTCGCGTGAGAACCCCGTGCCAATACGGCCGACGTAAACCAGATAATTGCCGCGATACACGCCGGCAAGCAGCGAGCGAACCGTTCCGGCTTCGGTGGTCCACCCGCCCAGCACCACCTCCTGCCCCGCACGGCACTTGGCCTTGGTCCAACTGCCGGAGCGGCCTGAACGGTAGGGCGCGTCTAATCGTTTCGAAACTATGCCTTCGAGACCCATTTTGCAGGCGGATGCATATACGGCCTGCGCACTCGACTCCAAATGCGCCACGTAGTGCAGCCGGTTGCTGACGCCGCGCGCGCGCAGCAGCGCCTCGAGGCGGGTTTTTCGCTCCGCCAGCGGCAATGCGCGCAGGTCCTCTCGTCCCTCGAACAGCAGATCGAAGGCGAAGAAGACGAGGTCCTCGGATTTGCCCGCGGCCAGCGCACTCTGCAGCGCCCCAAAACTCGGCAGGCGCTTCTGATCGAGCGCCACGACCTCTCCGTCAATCAGGCAGTCGGGAAGCGCTTCTGCGTCTTTGGCGACGGCGGCGAAGCGATCAGTCCAATCAAGACCGGTGCGGGTGCGGATGATGCACCGGCCGCCGCTCACCCGCAGCTGGGCGCGATAACCGTCCAGCTTCACTTCGTGCGCCCACCCATGCCCTTCCGGAGGTCGATCGACGAGCTTGGCGAGCTGAGGCTCGACAAATGTCGGTAGCTTCGCGACGCGCACGGGTTCGCGAGGGGCGGGCGGGGAGGGCTTGGTCGGCCGCTTGGCTAGCGGCTCGGCTGGCGGCTTCGTTGTCCACACGGCATCCGCTCGCGCCCGCTGCTTGCTCGAGAGCATGAATGGCTTCGGCCGTTTGCCGACGCCCTCCGCAATCTGGGAAAGAGTTCGCCCCGACGCGACCGAGCGGTCCTCCGCGAGCAGAGCATCGGCATCGCCGGGCTTGGCGCTGGCATCCCGGTGCTTGATCAACAGCCAATTGGTTCGCTTGCCGCCGTCGCGATCCGCGCGCATTCGCACCAGGACCCAGCTGCCGTGCAACCGGTCTCCCTCCAGGGTGAATTTGAGATCGCCGCTGTCGAGAGCCTGTTGCGGCGATCGGCCGCCTTCCGGAATCCAATAACCGCGGTCCCATAACTGCACCGTGCCGCCGCCGTATTCTCCCTTGGGGATGGTGCCCTCGAAATCCCCGTAGTCGAGCGGATGATCTTCCACTTCGACCGCCAGGCGCTTATCCGCCGGATCGAGTGAGGGGCCTCGAGTGACGGCCCAGGACTTGAACACGCCGTCGAATTCCAGCCGAAGGTCGTAGTGCAATCGCCGCGCCGCGTGCTTCTGTATGACGAACCTTAGGGTAGGCGAGGGCGTCGCCCCGGCGTGACCCGACGGCTCCGCGGTCTTCGAAAAGTCGCGCTTGGCGCGATAGGCGGTCAGCGCCGGCTTTGCCAAGATCAAGTGGCCTGTCGATCCATCATGCGCCGGTAGGCGAGCAAATGGCGCAGCGATGCCTTGGCATCCTTTGCTCGCTCATAGAGCCGCGCCAGATTGAAATGCGCGTCGGCCAATTGTGGATCGAGCGCCAGAGCCTCGCGATACGCGACGATCGCGTCGCGCTCCCGACGCGAGTCTTCCAGAAGTACCGCCAGATTGAACAGCAGCAGGGGATCAGGCTTGGCGGCGGAACGATAGACCCGCTCCGCGTCCTTGAACCGGCCGGTGATGTGCAGCAGCCTGCCTAAGTTGATCCGCGCCTCCACGTGATGCGGGTCAAGCTCGAGGCAGGCTTCGTAGTCGGCCCGCGCCGCGTCCGGATTCGTGTCCTCCTGCGCATAGGCTCTTGCATACAGGTCGCCGGCGGAGCTTGCCGCATGCACCGCAGCGCCGGCGGGCCGGGCGATCACATGCAAACCGCCTTTTGCCTCGCCTATGTCGAGCGCCAGCACATATTGGCCCGATTCGGACTCCCACAGCATCTTGCCCTCGCGAATGGCAATTTGATCGCCCAGCGCGGTGAGGGAGCGCTGGTTCAGCGCGGCGTCAGCGGGCAGAGTGGCGCGAAACGTATGCAGCGTGCGATTGATCCGATGCGCCGATATGTTCGCCGACCGCAGCGCGCTGGCGGTGCGCAGCATGAGGAGATCTTGAAACGAGTAATGGAGCCGGCCGCCGCGCTTGACCGGACTGATGTGTCCGGCGCGCGCTAGTGAACGAACGGCCGACGCGGGCAATCCGAAAAGGCGCTCAAGGTCCTTCGAGTTGTAGGCATGCATCTCATCGTCGAGCGGTTTTGCGCGAAGATGCTTGGGCCGCTGCACGTTTGGGTGCCTTCCGTTCCTTGAGATCAGTGGCCTTCGATCCTCGGGCATCGATGCTCGCTCGTAAAGCCTCCATCAAGTCGATGACGTTGCCGCTCTTGGTCGACTCGGGGGCCTCGGCGAGCGTGACTTGCTTACCATCGACCTTCCTTTGAATCGCCGCCTCCACTCTGGCCTTGTGCTCGTCGGCATATTCGTTCGGGTCAAACCGCTTTGCGGCCAAGTGGTCTATCAGCTGCCGCGCGAGCTTCAGTTCAGGCTCCGACACGGGTGCCGCCTCTACCCCCAATTCTTTGAGGTCGCGGACCTCGGCCTTGAAATGCAGCTGGTGCATCGCCAGACCGTCTTCCAAGGCCCTGATGATGACGATATGTTCCTTGCCGCGCGAGATCCAACGGCCGACGGCGCACTGGTTCGCTTTGCGAAGCGCCGTGGCCAGCAATGTGTACGGCTTGGCCGCCCCCTTGTCCGGCGCCAGATAGTACGTGCCGTCAAAATACAGCGGGTCCACGGAGTCGAGCGGAACGAACTGGCCGATATCGATGGCGTGGGTCGTCGCGTCCTCGAGCGTTTTTAATTCCTCGGGGCTGAACATGACGTACTGGTCCTTGGCGAACTCATAGCCCTTGACCATCTCGGAGCGTTCGACGGGCTTTCCGTCATTGACGGCAACGTACTGCTGCTTCACCCGCGAGCCGTCTTTTTGCCGCAGCAGATTGAAGGAGATCCGCTCGGAAGACACTGTCGCCGAGTAGAGTTTGACCGGGATGGCGACCAGCCCAAAGGAAATCGTGAGCGACGCGATCGATCGAGCTTGAGTAGCCATGGTGCGCAATCCATCCTTAAAAAATTCGATTTATGGTCAAACTCTAATTCAAGTAATGAAACGAGGGCAACACCTTATATTGCCAGGGTTTCGGGTCCCTGCGTAGGAAGATTCTCCAGACGTGATTCACGCCCTGATGATGACGGGGTCGGGCAGCCATGGCGGCAAGAGCGCGGCCCCCTGGCGACGATGCCGCCAATGAAATCAAGTCGTTATGAATCCCGCGATACGGCTACTTGTTGCACCATCCGATCGCGTGTATAATATTATATTAATCAATATGTTATAACCTGTTCTAAGAAACCCTAACAAGATTTGAGGCGCATTCCAAGGGCTCCCGATTCTGATGATTGGCGCGCGTCCCGCCTCGGCCGCGCCGCGGGCAATCGTGTTCGCCGCCGCGAATCCCCCCACCACAGCGAGGATTCAAGTTTGACGTCACATCGATTATTATACGGCCGTTCAATAAGGCGGCCGCGGGTGCTATAGGAGAATTGCATGCTTGAGACCATCGCTCATCGGAGTCCGACGTCAGACGTGTTGTTGAATGCCGTCAGAGTCGTCGACAACGAAGTGGAGGTTACTTGGGTGAACGAATTCACGCCGGGCCGCTTCTCGGCCATGTGGCTTCGTGATCATTGTCATTCGAAGGAAAGCCTGCACCCCGAGACGCTGCAGCGCCAGGTGGACACCTTCGCAATTCCCGCAGACATTGCGCCGGCCAAGCTCGAGATCAGCGACGGCGGAAGGACCTTGCGCATCGTTTGGAAGCACGATGGCAGTTCGAGCGTACTACCGGCTGCGTTTCTGTGGAGCATAGCCCAAGACAATGGCCGGGACAGGGCAGCGCAACGACGGCTATGGGATCGTGCCGCCATTGGGGACGATTTCCCGACCGTAAGCCATGCAGAAATCATGTCGGGCGACGAGGGGTTGCTGCGCTGGCTGTCGATGGTGGAAAAATACGGTTTCGCCTTGGCGTCGGGAGTGCCGCCGAGTCTCGAGGACACCAAAGAATTGGTCACCAGAATCGGCTATGTGCGCGAAACCATTTTCGGAGGAATGTGGGATTTTACCGCCAACTTGGCCTTCAAAGACACCGCCTACACTTCCGACGCAATCGGACCGCACACCGATGGGACTTACAGCATCGATTCGCCGGGCTATCAGTTGTTTCATTGCCTGAAATTCGACGGCAGCGGCGGCGAGAGTACCCTGGTCGACGGCTTCAAGGTCGCCGATCAAATTCGCCGCTCCGATCCGATGGCCTTCGAAGTTCTGTCCACCGTGAAGGTGCCGGCGCAATACCTGGGCGACGGCGTGCACTTGAGGGCCGAGCATACCGTGATCGGCCTCGATCACAATAACGACTTCGCCCAGATCGCATACAACAATTACGATCGGGCGCCGTTTCGCCTGGCGACGCCGCGAATGAACGCGTTCTATCGCGCGCTGAAGCTGTTCAACCAACTCATCAACGATCCGGCGAATGAAATCACCATGCGGCTTGCACCCGGCACAGCGCTGCTGTTCGACAATTGGCGCACCCTGCATGGACGGCGGTCGTATCAGGGTTTCCGGCGGTTATGCGGCGCCTATCTGAACAAGGAAGATTTCGAGAGCAAACTGCGGGTATTGCGCGCCCGCAAGGGCGAGGGTGCTGCGACGTGACAGCGCTCGTTAGTTATACACGCTGACCTTGAAGACGTTGCCGTGGTTGTCTCGGGCGACACCTTGGGTGTTGCCGCGGGTATTTGTTTCATTGCTCAGATCGACGTACATGATCGTTCCCATCTTTCCAGTCAGCGTCGCTCTGGCATGGAGGCTGTTACCTACAACGTGGGCCACATAGAAGCCGGGTCCGTAAACGAGGTCCCAATCGGCGGCCAGGTTGGGTGGCATGGGACTCGCAGCGTTTGAATTGTTCGAGTTGTCCGGGGGAGTCTTCGACACGAATGCCCATGATCCGCGGCACACCTCACCGTTAGCGAGAACGACCGCAATGGTGCCGGAGAGTACACCACTCATCTTGGCGGTGTAGGTGGGTACCGGAGATTGCTCGGATAGAGGTCCCTGGATAGGAGAGAAGCCACCGGGCACCGACAGAAAGATGCATCCCGCCAGCAGGGCTGCAGTCGCGAATAGAGGAAAGATCGAATTTTTCATGGCGGCAAAGTCAGCAAATCCCATGCTGAATGTGGTGAAGGGTCCTCATCGTAGTGAACGCTCATCAAGGGCTGATTGGGATACCTATGACGGGCGCTCCGCCTCGCCGTTCGGCAGGATCTGGTACTTGTAGGCTTGAAGCCGCTGCATCAGCCATTATATTTTCGCACTTGCGCCACAACAACAAAGAAATTGGGCATTTACACGACATTTTCATCAGCGTCTGCGCGGCTTAGTCAGTCACAGTGGCGTGGCACCCTTGGCGGTTATTCGACAGTACATCGAACAGCAGAAGAGACCGGCTTCCCGCCAGACTCTTAGGGTCTTCGCGCTTTCCTTCCGCCGGGGCTTGACGCGCATTTTGTTCAAGCCCAGGTAAAGCTGCGCGTAGAAGGCAGGTGGGCGTGAATTCCGACTGCCTTGGCACCTCGAGAAGCGGCTTCTTCAATGAGCGCCCGCGATAGTGTGCGACGGTCGGCTCATTTCTTTAACCATCTGATATCTAATGCCCGTAGGAGCTTTACCAACAGGGAGAGCGCGCTGCGTCAGTATTGCCTCATCACCGGTTTCCTGGCTCTCTTGGCAGTGGCGGCACCTGCTGTCGCCGAGAGGCCCTACACGCCGGACGCTACGCTCGAGAAGTCGGTCGATATTCACGACGTGCGCGCTGACGGCAGCGATCGGGAAACCATCGAGGCGGTGCTGCGAGTAGAAACCGCGCAGGGAGTCTCCGGTGCGGGGGCTCAGCGCATCGACTATCGCAGTGACATCGACGATGTGGAATCCATCGAGGCATCGACGGTCAAGCCGGACGGTACGGAAATTACGGTGCCGGAAAGCGCGATCCGCACTCAGGATGAGGACAGCGACGGCGGAGCGGCAGAATTCAGCGATACGAAGTACAAGGTCATCGTCTTTCCGGCCGTCGAGGTCGGCAGCCGGGTACGTTACAAAGTAACCATCAACCATCGCACGACACCGTTTCCAGGTTTCTTCAGTGACGGTTACGTTCTGGCTCCCAATTGGAATCGTGAATACTGGGAAGTGCAAATCAACATTCCAGCCAGTTTGCCGCTCTATGTGCAACAGCGTGGAATTGTCGGGGGTCTGGATTCAACCAAGAACGGGATCAATCACTACCGCTTTTCGTATCGTTGGACGAGCGCAATGGCTCCCGAGAGCGGCAGTGTGTGGGTGGGAGACTATGCGCCCGCATTGTACGTGTCGACCTACCCAGACATGGTTGCTGTGGGCAAAGCCTATGAAGAGGCCGCGGCTCCAATGGCGCAGATTACGGACCGCATTCAATCGCTTGCCAACGAAGTGACCAAGGGGCTCGCCGGCGATGCGACAAGAGTAAGGGCGCTCGATCATTGGGTGGCGAAAAACATCCGCTACGTCGCGATATTCCTGGGTCACGGCGGTCTGATTCCGCATCCGGCGGACCAGGTACTCGTCAATCGGTACGGTGATTGCAAGGATCACGCTGTTCTAATGGAGGCGCTCCTGGCGGCAGTGGGCATCCACAGCAGCACCGCATTGGTAAATTCCGGAGGTTCCTACACGCTCGCCAGTGTCGGGAGCATCGGGCCACCCAACCATGCGATCACCTATGTGCCGAGCCTCGACATCTACGTGGATTCAACGGATGAGTTTTCACCCTATGGGACGCTGTCTTTTGACGTCATGGACAAGCCAACGGTGCTGACCGCTCTCGGCCGTCTGGGTCGCACGCCAAGCACGAAGGCCGATCAGAATGTCGTTCGCACCTTGATTGAGATGAAGATCCGGCCGGATGGGATCATTGAGGGTCATTCGGCAGCAACCACGTCGGGCATATTGGAGTCCGCGTCTCGCGCCACTCGGTTCTACGCGCAATCCACCGCGGAGGATCAAGTCGTCAAGAAACTCCTTAGCCGGTTCAACGAGACCGGTTCCGGATCCCTGGAGAATGGCGATCCGTCCGCGCTGGATAGGCCATTTTCGGTGAACGCCACATTCCTTCTCGATCCTGTGACAAATTTCCCTGGACCTGGTGCGCTCATGATGCCAGTTGGGCTGTCGCCCGGCGGTATCGCGAGTTTCGCCGCGAACAAGCCCATGGAGCGGCGCCAATGGCAATACCCCTGCATGTCTCGGATACTGGAAGATCGCTATCGAATCGAGTTTCCGGCGACGGTGACCTTGGGCCGGTTGCCGAAAGGCGTGACCTACGACAAAGGCGACATGCATTATCGGTCGTCGTATCAATTGCTGGGACACTCGGTCTTGGTGCATCGAGAGTTCCAAGTGCAGCATCCGAACAATGTGTGCGATCCGCAAGAGAACGAAGTGTCGAAGGCGGTTCACGCGGTGCTGCAGCGGGACTTGAGATCTCAGATTTTTTACCAATAGTCAGCCCTCGGGAGCGGCTGGAGCGGGACAAACTCGTCGTGTCGTCGCAGCCGGCCGGCCACATCTGGACCGAACCATCCACCCAAACGGGGGAGGTGGGGGCCGCTTGGATGGCCAATCAAGGGGGGGTTGACTCTGACGCTGCGGAAGGCTTTATGTTGCAGGTATGGGCACGCGGCTTCGCATCGGTGAGTTCGCACGGATTGCGAAAGTAACAATCCGAACTCTTCGCCACTATGAGGACGAGGAACTGCTCTGTCCCGTCTACATACGCAACAACAGCCGCTACCGGTACTACGACACCGCTCAGTTGCTGACCATCCAGCGCATCGGCGCCCTTCGTGACATCGGCATGTCGATCGCCGACATCCGTCGCCTTCTACGCAGTACCGATCAGGGTGCAGAACTACTGCACGCTCAACGCGCGCGCCTCAAGAATAGCATCCTCCTGGAGGTGGCAAGACTGCGGCGGCTCGACGCAATGCTGGGGGAGGGCGCCGATTTTCCGGATCAACGCCCGGTCTGCGCACGGGTCCGCTCGATTCCACCGTCAGTCGCATTGTGCCGGCGGGCGACGGTGCCGCATCTCGGCGAGGCAGTGTCGGAACTCTTCGAGAGCGCCGAATGCGCGGCGAAACGCGACCGCATCGACGAAAGCCCGTTTCTTCTTTTGCACGGCGATAGAGAATTACCCGGCGGCATCGACGTTGAGGTATGCGTCCCCGTTGATGCTCGGTCTCGGCTGCCCGGTGTTCGAGAGGTCGAAGGCGCGGCGGTTGCCGGTTGCCTCGTCTACCGGGGCGAGTATTCTCAATCCGAACTTTTGTTCGATGCGATGCACCGCTGGGCTGGACAAATCGGAGCCACCTCCAGGGGTCCGCACCGCGAGGTCTACCATCGGTTCGGGGCCGACGAGCACGGCTATCGGTTGCCGGGTCACAGGATCGCGAACAACTCGACGGACTTTGTCACCGAGCTGCAAATGCCCGTGGTACCCGTCTTTCGATGAACGCGCAGCAAGCCTCAAATTCGTTTGTCCGCGGCACGGGAGCTTTGATGGCGTTTCTGGCGTTTGTCTCGAACGCCGGCGCCGATGCCTTACCCCGACGCTTGGATTTCGGCTGGGTACTGGGTGCGCCGGTCACCGGTGCCATCGGCGTCAACGTCAAGCATGTTGCTTTGGGCGGCAGCGCAGATCGCGCCGGCGTGCGAGCGGGCGACATGATATTGAAGGTCGGGGAGGCGAGTGCAGCCGGCAATTCCGCGGCGTCATCGTTTCGCTTCGCCGGAGCTCCGGGCCGACCGGTTGACATTCGGCTGTTGCGCGCCACGGAGCACATCACCGTGCGGGCGATACCGCAGGCGGCAGCGAAGGAATCCCACAGTGGGATCGAGACTGAATGGGGCGTCGTGATTGGTCCCGGCGGGCTGCGACTGCGAAGCATCCTGACTCTTCCACCCGGTGCTGCGCGGAGGTCTGCGGTATACATCGTTGGTTGGCTCAGCTGCGATTCCGTGGAGATTCCAACTGAGCATCCGGACACCACCGCTCTGTTGATTCAGGACATCGTGGAACATTCCGGCAGCGCGGTTTTCAGATTGGACAAGCCGGGTGCCGGCGATAGTGAAGGAGTCTGTTCGACGACGGATTTTTCCACCGAACTCGAAAGCTACCGTCGAGCCTTTGCCGCACTTCGCGCCGACGCGCGAATCGATCCAAAGCGCATTGTTGTGATCGGCATCAGCAACGGCGGGGGTTTCGCCCCACTGGTGGCGGGGAACGCGGACGTCGCCGGATACATTGCGGTCGATGGTTGGTCCAAGACCTGGTTCGAGCACATGATCGACCTCGAAAGGCGACGGCTCGTGCTCTCCGGCACAAAACCCGGAGCGATTGCCCCGGCCATGGCGGCCTTGAGCGAGTTTCACGCCGCCTATCTGTTTGATCAGGTCACGCCCGCTGAGGTGATGCGGCGTCGGCCCCATCTCGCCGGACTCTGGTACGACCAGCCCGATTCCCAATATGGGCGGCCGGCAGCTTTCTACCACCAGCTTCAGCGCCTCGATCTGGACGCCGCGTGGGCACGGGTGCGCGTTCCCACTTTGGTGGTCTGGGGCGAATACGATTGGATCATGGATCGGGCCGACCAAGAACAGATCGTGCAGCTCGTCAACGGCGATGGCGTTCAACGTGCGGCACTGCTCGTCGTGCCCGGCGCCGACCACAATTTCGGCCGCCATCCCGACCGGCAAACGGCGTTTGATCGCAACGGCGACGGAAGCTATCCCGCAGAGTATGGGCAAAAGATCGTCGACTTCATTCGCAAGACCAACACCACCAATCCGTAATGATGGACAGGCCGCGGCGCTGCCCTCGAACTGCTGCGCTCAGTCGGGCCCGACAGCGAGATCTACCAATTTTGCAAAGCGGACGCAGCGCAGCAGCCAGCTCAGCAACACAATGCTCCCAAAGCTGGTTGGTATCGGGAAGCGCCAGAACAACCAAAGCATTGTGACGGAAGACAATGTAATCGCTGAAAGTGCCGCAAAACTGAATCTCTTTGACTCGGTCATTTGAGTCACCTCCAGTCCTACGGCGCCGAGCCCACCTGTCACGACCAAAACCTTTTCCGGTAGATTCATGGCTATTTGGACTGGGGAGCGCAAATAGATCAGCTCGAAGAGTGCGCTGAACTGGGCAACCCAGAATTGACATTCCGACGCGGGGATACGTCAGCCTCGCGGATTTGATCAGTCCCTGACTCAAATGTGGGCCACGCGGCCGCCGCCGGCAGCATCGCCGTAAGCGTATCATCGCGCCGCCAGAAGTGATGGAAAAGCGCTGCCGCCACATGAAGCGCGATGACGCCGAGCAAGGAGAAACCGACAATCTTGTGGACGGTCAACAGCTGTTGCGCCAGCGTTCGATTTTTCTCGATCAAGGCCGGCAATTGTCCGATGAAGAACAAGTTGACGTGATCACCGTGGGCGTTAGTCTGCAGAAGGCCCAGAATCGGCTGCGCCAGGAGGAGGGCGTAGAGGGCGTATTCGCTCGCCATCGCCGCGACTCGCATTGTCTGGGACATGTCGCTCGGCCAATCCGGATATTTGGCAAATTGACGCCATACCAGGCGCACTAGTGTCACGACCCAGATAGTCAGACCGACGGATCGATGAAGTTGCAGAAACGCGGTGTGGGAAGCATGCGACGTGGCGAGATCGATGGAAACCGCGAGAATAAATACGATCTGCATGAGGCCGGCAGTCAACCAGTGCATCAGTCGCGTTGCCCGATCATAGACCCCTCGTTGGGAATTGCTGCGCGCGCGCATCATTCTGACTCCTAAATTGATTGGCATGTCGTAATTCACGAACGCGGGATCCGCGCATCGCGTCAACATGATTAACTCACTCCAATGGGAAGACCCTTGACGACCTGTTCTTATTCCGTTGTTTCGTCAAACTTGAATATCTTCGCAATCTCGGGCGGCATCGACGCGGATAAAAGCCCGTTTTTCCATGTGCGTTCGCACGGTGATTGCATAAGCGGAATCGTGCCAACTATTTCGACACGGATAGGTACTCATGTGAGTCATCAACCCACGCTGTTCTACACGGCAGGCCAGATCCTGTACGGTCTGGTAGGCTCTGAACCATGAGCCTGTTGATCAAGATTTCGGTCCTTGCCATTCTGCAGGCGCTCGCCATCAGGGCAGTAGCTGATGCCCCGCCTCGACTCGAGGTCGCCGCAGATCCAAGTGCGCCACTGACATTCATCGCCTACGGTGATACTCGCTTTACTCAACGCGATGGCGTGGCGAACGCCGCAGCGCGCCGTGCGCTGGTCGCGAGGATCGCAGGCGAAAAGCCGGCAGCGATTTTTATCGGAGGCGATCTGGTTTATGAGGGCAATAATCCCGAGGACTACGAGACTTATAGGACAGAAACCGCCGTTTGGTCGCAGGTGAAGATCCCGATATTCCCGGCGCTTGGTAACCATGAATTTCGGGGGTGCGACAAGGACTCGAGCCCTTGTCTTGTGAACTGGTGGAGGGCGGCCGCCCCAAGCGGAGTGCGCTCTTTCCGGTGGTACTCCGTGGCTCTCGGTCCGAAGATCCTGGTACTCGTACTGGACTCAGATTCATCCCTCAAGCCTGGAAGCGAACAACGGACTTGGTTTGAACAGCAGATTACCAATGCAGATTCCCAATGGGAATTCCTCTTGGTCGTGCTCCACTATCCGCCCGTTCGGGACCCTATCTTTCCAAGGGCGAAAGACGAGAAAGAAATTGCGCGCTATCTGTCCAAGCACACGCATTCGCTCCAAGCCCGGGTCGTCGTCGTGAGCAGCCACATACACAACTACGAAAGATTTCGGCGCGACGATGTCACCTATTTGGTCAGCGGCGGGGGAGGCGCAAAGCCCGTACGTGTGCTTCGACTGTTTGGAGAACTTTCCAAGCTTGATACCGCCGAGAACTTTCACTACATTCGCTTCCGTGTAGAGGGCGGAATTCTGCAAGGGGCTATGGTGCGATTCGATCCCGAGCGGAATGCCGAAACCGCCTGGACGGAGCCGGATCGCTTCGAGGTCAAAGCCAGAGGGCGGGAGTAGAACGTGACGCGCCGTCGCCAAGATTCTGGCCGAGCATCAAGTCGCGTGACAAAGCGTCGCGAAGGTCCTGGCCGAGCATCAAGTCGCGTGACAAAGGGTCCGGCGGTCACATTTGAGCATGTGCGTCTGGCGGCGCAGGCATTTCCGGGCGTCGAGGACTCCACATCTTACGGGACGCCGGCGCTTAAAGTTCGCGGCAAGCTGCTAGCCCGTCTACATCAGAGCGCGGAATGTCTAGTCCTTCGCGCGGATTTGTTGGATCGTGAGATTCTGTTGCAGTCTGCGCCTCAAGTTTTTTACATCACCGATCATTATCGGAACTATCCTTGGGTTCTGGTGCGTTTCTCAGCAGTGGATGCTGGTGCCGTGCCGGATCTCATCGAGCGCGCGTGGCGCTTGGTTGCGCCCAAGTCGCTGGTGGCGAAGTACGATGGCGGCAATATGTGACCCGTGATTCACGAACGTTGCTGCTAGAATCGTCGCGGCCGGCCGATGATCGGCGGATCGAATGCGACACGGAACAAGATTACGGCTGATCGTGATCGTTCAAAACGCGATTAACAGGATCTATGGCACCTAGCCGGATTCGTGCGCGCGCACTCGTCTACGCGGGGTTCATCGCCACGGGGGTGGCGTCCGTGGCAACAGAACTATTTCTCGAATGGTTCCTTCACGGCAGCATCTTTCGATATTCGATTAACTTGATACCGATAGGCGCGATCTTGCTGGGCACTGTCGGAGCGAGTGGAGGAATTCGTCTGGCGCGGGTCCTTCATGTACGTCTGGGCGTCTTCGATCTTATCGCCATGTTGGGAATCGCCGCGGGAACCGTGGCGGGCATCTACCTCATGGCGTACTTCAGTGCGACTACCGCTCGTGGGGTGCATTTATCGAGTTTGATGCATTTTCGTGATTTTCTGCCGCTGGCACTGACGCAGACGCACATCAGCACCAACGGTCAAGATACCGGAGCCGCCGGGCTTTGGGGTTATCCATTGTTTGCGCTGCAGGTCATCGGTTGTTTTGCGGCCTATGTGGGCTGCTATTACTTCCTGCGGAGCATTCCGAATTGCGAGCAATGCAAGCGGTATTTGGACGTCATCGGCAAGCGGCAGATTGGTCCAGTGCCGATCGCTGCTGCCAACGATCTGCTACTTCTCGCGCGCAAAGCCCAATGGACCAATTACGCCGTCGTGATCAACAGTTGGCGAGGCGTCGAGTTACCCCGCAAAGCGGCGCGGGCACGGATATTGATCAAGCTGCGTCAGTGCGCAGGGTGTTTGCGTGAGCACCTTTCCGAGCAGGTCCAAATTGGGGACGGGGAGAAGTGGCAAATGGCGTCGAAAGCGGCACGCAACGTGTACCTGCCGCGGGGGATATCGATCAGGGCGGCGGTATAAAGGAGCGCTATCGCGCGTGAAGATTTGATGATTCCAGCGAGGCACGGTCACAAATCATTAATTTAACATAATATACATTATGCGAAGTGTGCGTGTAGGGGCCATTTAGAGATGTCGGGTTCCAGCTAGATACAAATGTCGTGTTTTTGGGCCGATGGGCCAAGCTTTCTCAAGTCGGTCAGCGACTTGGGAGCTTGGCGATGCGCAATCCTGGGATAACACGACACATGAGAGACCTTGATCGGTTGAAGACGATCCAAGCGGTGATCGACCGGGAACTGAAGCCTGGACGGGCTGCCGAGCGCTTGGGGATGAGCGTGCGGCAGATCGAACGCTTGGTGATCCGCTATCGAGCTGAAGGTCCGGTGGGCCTGATCTCGAGGCATCGTAATCGGACCGGCAACCGGGCGCTGAAGGCCTCGATTGCTGAGCGCATCGTTGGGATCCTGCGTGAGCAATACGCGGACTTTGGCCCGACGTTGGCGACTGAGAAGTTGCGTAGTCGGCACAACATCGTGATCGCCAAAGAGACGGTTCGGCAACTGCAGATTGCCTCGGGTCTGTGGATTCCGCGCAAGCTTCGACCTCCGAAGGTGCATCAGCCGCGTGCGCGGCGAGCTTGCCTGGGCGAACTCGTGCAGATCGACGGCTGCGAGCATCGTTGGTTTGAGGGTCGGGCGCCGGCTTGCACGGCACTGGTATACGTCGATGATGCGACCAGCCGACTTATGGTCGTGCACTTTGCGGGCTCTGAGTCGACATTCGCGTATTTCGAAGCGACCCGAGCGTACATCGAGCGCTACGGCAAGCCGCTCGCGTTCTATAGCGACAAGGCGAGCATCTTTCGAGTCAACAGAGCGGAGGCCGTGAGCGGCCCAGGCCACACCCAGTTTGGTCGTGCGCTGTATGAGCTCAACATTGATGGCATCTGCGCAAACACGGCAGCGGCCAAAGGCCGTGTTGAGAGGGCGCATTTAACGCTCCAGGACCGGCTGGTGAAGGAGCTTCGACTCGAGAGCGTCTCGACTATCGACGCCGCGAATGCCCTGATGCCGCGCTTTATCGAGGCCTACAACGAGCGCTTCGCGAAGGATCCGCGGGACAAACACGATGCGCATCGCGTACTGCGGCCAGATGAGGACCTGGATTTTGTCTTTGCCTGGCGGGAACTGCGCAAGGTAACCAAGGATTTGACGCTGCACTATGAACGCAAGCTCCTGTTGCTCGAGGACATTCCTGAGAACCGGCGTTTTAATCGGCAAATACCTCGAGATCTTCCAGTTCCCCGACGGAAAGATCGAGATCCGCGTAGCGGGGCGCTCACTCCCCTACTCTACCTACAACAAGCTCGGTTTGATCGACCAGGGAACGATCGTCGAGAACAAGCGCCTTGGACACATGTTGCAGGTGGCGCAGCTCGTTCAATCGAAGCGCGATAGCCGCGCGGTGGATGTACCTTCGACCGCTCATCGGGCCGACGGAGCACTGGTTCCGCGCACAAAAATTGTCGGCAGTAAAACGCAGCGTGAGCTCGGGGAAGATGATCTTGAGCAGGCCGTCGGAACGTACATGGATTCGGTGCGCGTGCAATCAGCGGCGCGACCTAAGAATGTCTGCGCAGATTTAAATTCTGCTGGGATCGAGTCTACTTTCTCGCGCAGAATCGACGTAGCGCGAGGATTTCCGACCTCCGCCAAGGCAAAGCGGCAGTCCAGATCCAAGACTCTGGAGCTTCTGGCCGCCTGCGGCGGTCAGACCATGCTTCAGGCGAAGATGACTCAATCCAAAAAACGCAAAGCAAGAACGGCAGCGGCATGATAAAACCTACCCAGCAACACGACACTTGTAATTAGCCAGCACCACGACATCTGTACCTGGCCCAAGCAGTGCGCCGTGAGGCACTACTGGCGCACAAGTTGAACTCGGTGTTGAAAGCCCCTGTATGGATAAAGAGCCCGCGATCGGTTCGTGGGATAGGCAGCGTGATCGGGTTGGTTTGATTTTGACCTGACTCGCGCGCCGGGACATCCGGCGCATCGTCCTCGAGTTCCGAAGCGCGGGCGATCAGAGTTGCCAGGGGTATAGCCGAGCACCTACCGCACCACGGGTCCGACTAGGGAACACGGGAACCTTGAACTGAGCGCCGGACGTGAAACATCCGGCCAGCCGCCAAGCCCGGCGATGTCTCGGTCGAGGGGCGGAGCCTCGTAGTAGTCGGGGCGCGGGAAAGCCGCGTACAGGGCGAAGGGAGGCAGTCGATGAGTAGAGCGGCGCGGCCGCTGGGGCAAGCGATGTATATCGACACTGAAGAAGCAGTTCTTTGGCTCCAGAGCGTGCAACGCAGGCTGTATGCGCTTCAGATCGAGCGCTCCTCGACCCGATCGATCATCTTCTGCATGGTTGCCGATTGCATAGTCCACGCGCCCGTATCACTTAAATAAACTCTCTGTATCACTTTCCGATACGACCTCGGCTCGAGTATCCGCGAAGGCCGCATACTACTTAGCTTAGACGTGCGAATTTTTGCGTCTGCATCCATCTGCCAAGCCTCACGAAAATTGGAGAGAATAATCTTTTTTCAAAAACTATCAGGAGAGATCATGTCAATCATCGACATCAAGAAACACCTGTTTGCATCTGCCTTGCTGCTACTTATGGGATCAGCGGCGCAGGCAGGCACCCTTTGGGTCAATTGCGCAGCTAAGGGCGGCTTTAACAGCATCGGTGCAGCACTCAAAGTGCTGCAATATACCGAGCCTCAAGGTCCAAACGTCATCAATGTGTTGGGTGCGTGCCACGAAAACCTTTTGATCAAGAATATGGACCTCTTGACGATTTCCGGCAGCAACGGGGCATCGCTTACGGATGCCTCGGGCGGCGCTGCGGACGTTGTCGACATACGAAACTCGCGGGTCACTATCATCGGGATGACGATTGACGGCCTGAACAGCGTCAATTACGACACGATTGACTGTGAACAGATCTCTCAGTGCACGCTGACTGGCAACACCCTTCAGGGGGGCGCCGACGTGGTCGGTGTTTACAGCCTAGCATCGGCGCGTATTGTCGGTGGAGTGATCCAAAACGGGACCTCTGACGGCATTTTTGCCTTTGGCGACGTCGTCGCGGCGGGTGTAACCATTCAAGGTAACCCGGCGGGAGTCATTGTTCGACGGGGTGCTCGGGTGAGGCTGAGTATTGCCGATCCGGCGTCCGATCCGATCCGCGCGACAACTCCCACGACTGTCGCGAACAATGGCGCCGGCGTTCAAGTGACCCAAGGAGCCCAGTTCACCTGTACCGGATGCCTCGTTCAAGATAACGCGGGGGACGGCATCAATCTCGATGTGTCGGTGGCTGCAACCATTCAGCAGGGGCTTCTAGCCAACGGCTCGACGATGCCAGTCGCTGTCACGCGCAATTCTGGATACGGGGTCTATGTGGGCGACTTGTCCAGTGCGTTTTTCAAGGGAGCATCAGTGACCGGCAACGGACAATCGGACATCTCGTGCAACTCCACCACCGCGGTCACACGTGGCGCCCTAGTTGCTGCGGGTAGCGCTGCGCGCACCAATTGCACGAACTAATGCCAGCGTGAAAGAGGGAGATGGCGGGGACTTCAGGCGAGATCGAGTCAGGCCACGTTCCCCGCCTCTCTTGCCTACGTTGGATATCCCTTGAGCAGCAGGCCTATTGAAATGACAGCACGCACATCAGCGCCAATTGCCTACCTTGTCTGATGGAGTTGTCCTACGCGTGCGTCAGGCTTCCACGCGTCATACTTCTTCTTTGGCTCCCAATTGCCGCAGTCGCGCATCCACCGAGCTTTACCGCTTAGCAAAACCTCGACGTATGGATCAATCGTGGCTTGAGCATGAAAACGGTATTTGTCTAATCAGGAGATTGATGTGCAGAAGCTTTTATTGCCGATGATTGGAATATTAACCACGGTATTGGCGTGTGGTTGCAACAGTGCGAAGTCCCCGGCGGCAGTTGCCACCGATGTGGCTGCCGCGCGTCAGCAAGCCTCTACCGAAGTGACGGATGCCCAGAAGGATGCGGCGAAAAATGTCGACAGTGCCGCCGCTAACGTTGACGGCTCGACCAAGGATCTCAACGATGCGAGCGCCAGAGCCGCATATGATGTGGCCGTAGCGCGGGCAGATGGTGATCATAACGTCGCAGTCCAACAGTGTTCTGCCATGACGGGGGAGGCGCAAAAGTCGTGCAAGGAACGAGCCGACGCCGGTTATGACCAGGCGAAAACTCACGCCAATGTTACCCGTCTTTCGAAACTTCAATAGTCATCGTGGTGGTTTGTAGGCTTGCCGGCGACCACGAGAAGGCCGGCGCGCGAGTAGCGAAGCGTGACTAACCGACCGAGTTCCCCGCAGCCGCCAGCACGCCCACGGCGAACTCTATTCGTCAGCGTAGCCGACAAGGTCGCCACTCGCGACCGTCCGCCCTCTTCCTAAGATATCCCCGTTCCGCCCCTCACTAACGCCGCGCCGTCCCACTCCGAGATGCTAATCGTCTGTGCTCCGCCGTCCCCCCTGTTGTCGACGCTCTTTGCCTCCATGGGGCCGTCGCAATCCCGTGAGTTCCTCGATGCGCCGCGCCTGGCGACGTCGATCCGCGTGATGTTTGTACGCGCAGGGACACGCGTGACCGGCCCCGCAGTCCGGCAGCGGCAAGCGTGGCGCATCCTTTGCCAGAAAGCGAGTAGTCGCGAGCGCTCGCGCCATCGGACAACTCGCCGCATTCGTCACCACAGACACTGCGTGCCACAGACTCCGGTGTGGTCCCGTATCGCTCGGCGGTGCGCCGGCTAGCGACTTTTTCCACATAATTGGAGACTAGCGCCGCGCAAGATCACGGGTTATCGCCCCGCCAGCCCGATCAATCGTCGGACAAATGCCAACGTCGCCGTCTACAGACGCAGCCCCGGCCGATCACCGGACCGAGGAACACAGCGGCGAGAGCTGCCGCTGCAACTCATGGCTGCTTAGCGAGAGGGTGTCTAGGAGATTTATCGCAGACTTGCCCCTCGCCCGTGATCTCACCGATAACTGCCCTGACGGCTCCCAATCTGCCTAGTTCGATAGGGTCGGTCCAGCCTCGGCATGTACCACGAAGCGGCGTCCGTCCTCCATGAGTCGTTTCAGGCCTCGCTCGAGCCCACCCGAGTAGTCGCCTTTCGCAAACGCCGGCGTCATCTCGGTGTCTATGATTGCCTTCGCGTCTGCATCGCTGATGAAGCGCTCCATGCCCTTACCGAGTTCAACACGAACCCTTCGCTCTTTCATTGCCAAAGCGACTAGGATTCCGTCGTCTACGCCCTTGATACCAAGGCCCCACGCATTGGCTGTTCGAAGGGAGAACGCCTCGATGGTCTCACCGCCCAACGTTGCAATAGTCAACAACACGATCTGGTGATGCGTTTCTCGTTCGTAGTTCCTCAGAATTTCAGCAATCCGGTCCCGATCAACACTGGACAAGACATTCGCCGTGTCATTCACTCGACCGGTGAGCTTGGGCACCCAGCCGCCTTCTGAATTCGCCGCGCCGACTGCGCCGATGGCAACGCCTGCCGTGAGAACGCAGGCAAGAAATCCAAAATGTGCGCGCCGGCAGAACATCACAGCGACCATCTTAAACCTGACCCAAGCCCGCTTATCCCCATTATGCGTCTCCCCTTTGCCACCTTACCGGCGATCGCTCGAACCGCTTTGCTAGGCAATGGCTAATCCGAGTGCATGTTATTGCGAAGGCAATGAAATCGGATGACTGGGGCCGCCTTTTGCCACGTATGCTTTTCCTAGCACTTTCATCCAGAACTCACGATTCTCTGGGCTCATGGTGTCACCTTTTTCGGTATAGGCTATACGGTGAAGGCCATCATAACCTTGCAATATCCGCGATATCTCCGTCTGATTTTCCTGACCCGTGCAAGAATGGATTCGCCATTCGTATGTGACGGAGTGAGGCTCTTCACTGATTACCCGCCAGTCGGTACTCGTAGGACATCGGGTCTTCATGCTCGCTTCCAAAGCCTCCATCAGTAATTTGGGCGTTCGATGTTCACCTTCCAAAAATTGAATTGTCGCAAGGTGCTGCCATTTATCGATAGATTCAGACACCGGAATTAGTTCGACTATCGTTCCCTTTCCGCGGCCGAGATCTTGTTGATTTCCCGCTTTCCACCCCGCGAGGTTTTGCTCGGTCACAATCGCTTCAATGGGCGTTGAGGCACACCCGGCAATAAACAGGGTTCCGAGTAAGATTAATGTTCGCATCGAATTCAATCCCCCCAAGTTACAGCGCAATTGCCAATGCCTTGATCCTGACCATCTTCGAGTAACGATTAAGGGCACTTAAAGAGCTTACGCGTCCTCATCCATCTTTCGTTTCAGGTACCCCCCGAAGTTCAGATAGCCAGGAGCGCGCAAAGGCCGCCCAACCTTGGGCCGAGAGATGACTCCAGAGGTCTGTACTGGTCATGACGTCTGCTGCCGCCTAACCATATATGCACCGACACAACCGGCCCATAAACATCCGCACTTCGCGCCAGATCATTTCTGCCCTCCTTGCCGATCCGAGTCCACGACGCGCGCAAGCTGAAGGATTCCAGCACTAATCAGGAATGGCATCGCGTCCCGCCAAAACGGGACGCGCTCTGGTTCCCAGCATCCATGTCCGCAATCGTACAACTTGAAAGTGGAGTGCGCCGATGCGGCAGCCAGACGCTGCGCCTGCTCCCACGGGATGAGCCGATCATCGCGGCCATGAATCACGAGTACCGGGCCCGCAAAGTGTGCAACTGTCGATACGTTGTCGAAATGATCATGGAGCAGAAAGGACGGAGCCCAATAGGCCGCCGTAAAGATGTCGAGGGACGGAAACGTCGATAGCAAGATCAGCGCCCGCAACGAGCGATCTTTCGCAAGAAGACAGATTGCCCCGCCGCCGATAGACTGACCAAAGCCAAAGATGCGAGTTGGGTCCACCCGGGGATCTGCCGCGATCCGATCATACGCCCCATCCATCGCCGTACGAATGGAGGCCTCCGATGGTGCTCCCGTCGAGCGTCCGTAGCCGGGATATTCAACCAAAAGCACCCCAATTCCTCGCTCCCGAAAGCCGTCCAGGGCCGCAACCCAATAATCGATGACTTCGCCATTGCCATGACCGAAAATCACCAATGGGTTCTGCTTGGCGTCAGCGCCCGCGGTGGCAGGTAGAAAGATCGCTTCAATATTGCCTTGAGATGTTGAAATCCTCAGTACTTCCGCACCTTGCGCCTTCGGCGTAACGGCATCTACTTTGGTTTTTGCTCCCGGATAAATGATTGAGTCTTGCATGATGTACAGCGCGCAAAGAAACCCGCCGTAGGCCACTCCCGCAGCAATCGCCATAACGGTGAGAACTTTCTTGATATTCATTGAGAGTAGTTGCTCCGCGAACGCAGGTTCCTGAATTCCCATCATCGACTCCTCCCTGACTCACCCGCGATCACCCGAAATCGATTTTTGGGGGCCGGTGGCCATTTTCACGGCCTTTCCAACCGATATCTAGGCATCACGTCAGTCGCACTCGTCGACGGCGTTGCAAACCGAGCAAACACAAGCGGACGCCCACGGACAGTGCGAGCCACCAGAGCACCCCGCTCGCCGTAAAGGCAAGGAATTCAATTACCGCGAAGAGGGTCCCGTGGTCTATGGGCAAAGACGGTGAAACCGAGTCGACCAAAAGGGCGGGTACGGCCGAGAACGGGAAGTTAGCGACCATGCTCAATAAAAACGGCCAGCAATCGTATTTTGCATCGGCGCAAGCGCCCACCCTCATCACTCCGTCGAAACTCAGCAACGCTTCAACAACGACGATGGCGGCAACCCACCATCGGCTGAAGCGAAGCGCGCGCTTCCAGAGAGGTAACAACTCCGCATGCACGTCTAATTACCCATCCCCCATCGGAAACTCCTCCTTCAAGCTATATCCCGCCTTCGCCACCCCCACCCACAGGTTGGCCCCTGAAATCCCGAACCACAGAACCACAAAAAACACGGTCGCGACAAACATTGCGACCTGATAGTTGCTGGAGAAGAGTCTCCCCAACACCATGGACGCCGCCAGAAGCAGGAACCCCACGAGAAGAAACAAAACCGTACGCATATTTAACTCCTACCGTTGAGGATGAGCGATGCCCGGCGCAAACGCCAATCGAGCCTCTCTTTCTCTCCATCATGGCCCCTTCATTGGCGCCCACGATCCCTCGAACTGTTAGACGACTGTTAGCCGGGGGTCGCTTGTCAGCCGCCCTACCCTACGGGCTGGCGGCCGCTCGGATGGCTGTTGAACTCATATCAGAAAGCCAGCAGATTGCCGCTCCAGGGTTGCCCAGACTCGTAGAGCGACTGCCGTTGCTGCAATTGCGCTAGATCCCATCCCAGGCGCGTGGCTTCGCTCACCGCCTTCGACTGATCTTTGATCGCGGCTTTGAAATCGCCGCGCGACGCATTTGCGGCCGCGTGAATTTCCCAAAAACTGGGATCGAATTTGTAATCGTGCTCGAGACTGTCCGCCAAGGTCAGAGCACGCGGTGGATCCCGCATTCCGCTTATCGGAGTAGCTGCCAGAATGCCTGACAGCAACAATTTCGCTGAACCATTGCCTTGCTTGGCAGCGCGCTCGAGCCACACGACAGCGCCCGCCACCGACTCGCGATTGGGCTCTCCCCTTAACAGGTATTCGGCCAGCGAGACCTGGGCGTCTGGTTGATCCGCCTGTGCTGCCTTTTGCAGCCATATTTCGCCTTTGCTCGAATCGCACTGGCAGCCGCGACCCTGCAGCAAGCCAGTCCCGATTTGATATTGCGCGTAGGGAGCGCCGGCTTGCGCTGCCTTGAGAAACCAAGGCAGCGCCTGATTGTACGTTTGTTTCAATTGCGGCAGACCCGCAATCATCATGCCGTACAGCATCTGCGCCTGCGGATCTCCGGCCGCTGCCTTCAATTCGGTGTCATGGACCCGCTGCTCGAGGCCCTGATAGTCGCCGATCGTCGCTCGAGCCACGGTGAAACGGTACATCACGCTCACGGACGTCGCGATCGGCTGACCATTAATCCTCGCCGGCAAGTACACGGATCGCAATACGCTTTCCCTGGCGGCGGCTTCAAAAAAGCCGGCGGGCAGCGCGTACAAAATACGCGGCATCCGCGGATGGCCGTCCGGTGCCACGACGAACTCCACATACGCCTCGCCTTGAATCCCCCTGCGTTGCGCCTCCAGCGGGTAAGCAGGAATAAAGGGTTTCGACGGGCGTACCGGGTCGCGATCTTCGTATTCTTTACTCTTTAGAAAATGCGGCATGAGCCGTGCGTCGAGAGCTGACTGGCTGTACTTCGATTGAAATTCGGATGAGATCTGCAGCGAGGTGGGCGTTAAGTTCGACTCCAATTGCTCCGCGAGCGCTTTTCCTTTCGCCTCACCGTTCTGCCCGGCCAGCGACGCCCAGGCATGCGCGTAGACATTACTCTGGCTGACGCCCTCACCGCGAGCGTACATGATGGCCAAAGCGTATTGCGCTTTCGGCTGACCCAATTCAGCCATTTCTTTGAACTGATTGAATGCTGTGGCGAAGTCGCTTTTGCTGTATGCAACCTGCGCGGAGTAAAGACCCGCGCGAGCCGAAATGGTCGTCAGAGACAGCAGAAGAGCGATCAGAGCCGGCGATATCCTGCGCATTGAGGTAGCACGCATAACCAGTCCCTGTATAGCATCTCAGACGCTTATTGATTGATCCTAGCACGATCGTCAATCAACTATGCCCCCTCCTCCACTTCGCCGCTGAAATACCGGCGCATTCCTCACGCATCTGCTCACTCCGTGAAATGGCACCGTATAATACCGCGTGATCGTTCATCTCATCGACGGCACCTACGAGCTTTTCCGCCACTTCTATGGTCTGCGTCGCTTCACCAAGGACAAGGACCGCCCGTTCGGCGCTGTCGTGGGCGTGCTCAACACGGTCCTTGAGATGATCGAGGAAGGCGCGACGCATCTAGGGGTGGCGACGGATCATGTCATCGAATCCTTCCGCAATGAGCTTTGGAGTGGGTACAAGACGGGCGAAGGCATCGAACCGGCTCTCCTTGCGCAGTTCCACCCGCTCGAAGAGGCCCTTGCCGCGATGGGCATTGCGGTTTGGCCCATGGTCGAACTCGAGGCGGACGACGCGCTGGCCTCTGCTGCCGCCATCGCAGCCAAGGACTCTCGCGTTCAAAAGATATGCATTTGGACACCCGACAAAGATCTCGCACAGTGCGTACGCGGCGATCGCGTCGTGCAAGTGGATCGAAAGAGCAAGGTCATCCGAAACGCGGACGGCGTCCGGGCGAAGTTTGGAGTGACGCCCGAGCTGATCCCCGACTACCTTGCCCTGGTCGGCGATAGCGCCGACGGGTATCCCGGGATCGCAGGTATCGGACCAAAGGGTGCAGCCAGCCTCATCACACGCTACGGCCGGATCGAGGACTTTCCGCCGGATGTCCTCGGCGAGCGGCGCGATCGCGCGCTGTTATTCAAGCAACTGGCGACGCTTCGAACCGAGGCACCGCTGTTCACGAATCTCGATGAATTGCAGTGGCGCGGGCCTACCGAGAAATTTTCGAGCTGTGCCCAGCGCTACGGAGATCCGCGTCTTCTCGCCCGTGCCGAGAAAGCTGGTTAGCGGCCGGCCCGAACTTCCCTGTTCGGGCCTCCCCACACGGTGGCTCATCCTGTGGCGGGTGTTTTAGCGACGATCCCAACGACGGTCGCCGTCATGGTCCCAGCGACGACGAAAATGATCATCCCTGTCGCGATCGTAATCACGGTGCCAGTACCGACCGTGCACGTAGTAGTAAGGCGCGTAATAGGCCGGCGCATAAGCGAACGGTTCGACGACTGCAACACCCGGAAAGCCGATTCCGACGCTGACGTATGGGTGCGCCTCTGCCGAGACGCTGGCACCCACACCCGCAACCACAAGAGCAGCACCCAATGCAACGGATGACAATTTGTTCATGGTGGTGATCCTTCTAAAGTGATGAACCTTCCCTAGATTAAACGCGCCGCCGCCTTGCACGTTTACCCCCGGCAAGGCGGGTTACCACTTGTTAATACACCCGGTAAATCGACCAAAAGAGGTCTTTCGTGCTGACGGCGCCCGGGCTGTCGCCTACAAGCGAGTCTCCGCATAGAGTTCCCAAAGCCTAAGCACCCGCGGGCTTATGCCGGGGACTTCTTTTAACTTGGCAAAGGCTCTGCGCGCCTCAACGATATTGTTGACATGCTCTTCAGCCAATCCCAGATATACATACGCATCGTCCAGGTGCGTAACCTGGCCCTTTTCCAATCCGCGCTGTATCGCGGTTATGGCGTGTTCATAGTCACCAAAACCGAAATACACTTCACCTAGTCTTACGTCGACATTGCCGGAACTGCTCCTCGCTGCTTCGGCTTCGAGCTGAGGTAAGTTCTTTTGATCCGCGTCGGCACGTTCTTTGAGCGAGTTCAGCAACCGTGTCGTCCGCTCCATGTGCTCGGAGCGGATACTGATTCGTCGTTCATGATCGATGGATCCACAGCGCATTTTTATCCGATGCAGGGATTCATCAGGCTCTCGCCCGGCGGCATGGAACGCATCATTCGCTCTGTCAACCCATGTCAGTGCGTTCGCGCAGCCGGAAATGGAGTAATACGCGTTGACGATCAGCAGAAGATCGCCCGGACCGGCGCCGCCGCTGTCGAATAATCGCTCTCCGAAGCCCACTGCCGTCTCGTATTGATGTTGGTCGACGGCGCTGCGTAGCCGCGTGCGAGCCGCGTCGAAGGCGGTTGGGTTTGACGCAGAAACGGAGTTTTTTTAGCCGGGGGTCGTTTGCGTGACCGTGCCGCTCCCGGGGTGCGTGAAAGCCACCGCGTTCCCTACCCCACGAGCATCGCAAACTGGAAAACGAGAACAGAAGCAGCCGTGGCGGTGATGGCAAGCAGCGCCTGCGCGAATCGGACGGTGAGGATTTCATTTGTCATGTGCCTTCTCCAAATGATTGAATTGATCGAACGGTGTGCAGATTGCACCGCCCGCCAACGCACGACAAACGCAATACCTAACCGCCAGTTAAGCAAAACTAAACGAGCCGTGCCGTGGATGTACCGAACGGACGCCCTTCAAGACGGCCGACCCACTGCTAGAATACGGACTCCTTTTCAGGTGCCCGCATGCGTCTCTACGTCGACGTCAATTTCGCAAGTCCCTACGCCCTGGTCGCGTTTGTAAGCCTGATCGAGAAGGGCCTAAAATTCGACATCGAAACCCTGGATTTGGCTGCTCACGCCAATCACGATCCGAACTTCGCGAAAACGTCGATCACCCGTCGAATCCCCACGTTGATTCATGACGGATTTTCTCTGTCGGAATCATCCGCAATCTGCGAGTACCTCGACGAGACCTTTGCCGGCACGCGCCTCTACCCTTCGAGCCCGCGCGATCGTGCCAGGGCACGCCAAATTCAAGCCTGGCTGCGCAGCGATCTCATGCCGATTCGCGACGAGCGCCCGACGTTCGTCGTGTTCTTCGGTGCCCGTCGACCGGCACTGTCGGAGAGCGCCCGCGATGCCGCCGAGCGTCTGTTCGCTGCGGCTCTCACCCTGCTCGATGGCCGCACCGACAGCCTCTTTGGCGCTTGGTCAATCGCGGATGTCGATCTCGCCATGATGCTGCAACGCCTGATCGTGCTTGGCGACCCGGTGCCGCAACGACTCATCGACTACGCCGCTCACCAATGGCGTCGCCCATCCGTGGCGCAGTGGATTCACAAGAAACGGCCCGCGCTCGTCGAATACTGAGCGTCCCAACCGGTTGAGATGTGAAATAAAGGCCGCCGGCTCCTCGGAGGATGGTCTCATCGCAAAATCAGCATGGCGAAATGTGCAGCCCACCGAGGTGTCACTCGCCCGCTCGCAGAACTTTCATCCTCACCACCGAGCTGCCCCTGAATGTAACGACGAAAGAGCCTCCTTCTTTAGAAGCCCTGCTAATTTGTCCTGTCCATGCGCACTTTGTCGGACAAAATCGGCGGTGGGCCCATGGGTCCAAACGCGTCATGCAATTCGGCGGACTGTGCCGACGCGCAGGTGGTGCGGGCATGGAACCAGTCGCTCACAGCGGAGAAATTACACCGCTCGAAGGCTGCGTTTCCTTGCGCTCAGTGAATCTCTTGCGCTGCATTGAACTGCATCGGCCCTACGAGCCCGAATTGCCGCAATCGCCGCCAAACCACTCCCACGGCGTCTCGTGAAAGGTGATCGCCATGGCGCCGGTATTCGAGTGCGCGACTTTCGAATCGGGGCTTAGGTTCCCATCGGGCAGGAAAGCGCCGGCGATACTGCCCTCATCGTCCATGACCAAATTGGCTCCCATCCACTGCCCCGAGAAGTTGAGCCGGGGACGGCGATCGCCGGTGGTTAAATTGAACATAGGTCGCTGATAGGCGTGCAAATGAAGGGTGTGTCCGGCCATGCTGTCCCAAATCCGCCCGCTTGCACCGCCGGTCAATCGCAACTTATACCGCTTACCCGTCGGTGTGCACACATCGGCAGATCCTAAAATGCTGGCCGACGGCAGGATGTGTGAGCCTGAGGAGGTCGGCGAGAACCAAATCCGGATTTTGTATTGACCGAATGGCGATTTCGCCACTCCCTCGCCCGCCCATACGGGAAGGAGCCTGGTTCGATCTCCGACAACATAGATCCAAGGTGCAAACGCCAGATCGATCAAGATCACTGCGAGCGGACCCAGGAGGAGCAACACCAACAGGCCCGGCAAGCATCCGATGCCTCTTCTTCGAGATCGAAATGGGGCTTCGCTCATCGCGCGATGATGCCTTCCCGACTTCCCTCCAACAAGCGAACCACTGAATCCATGCCCCGAGCCGCACGCTAAGGCGCCGCTGCGCCTTCCCCGGAGCACTCATTTAGTCGAATAATAGTAAATAATATGCCATATGTATGCTGTATGATATTCGCATGCCGGAATCGACCGATCCCCGTTCAGGCCGCGCGCCCTCCTCGAGAGGCGTGAGTTCTGCCGATGTCGAGCGCGCGGCCGACAGGCTGCTGCGCGCCGGCGATCGGCCCACCATTGAAAAAATCCGCGCCGCGCTGAAGGGCGGTTCCCCGAACACCATCAACCCGCTCCTCGACGCCTGGTGGAGGAAACTCTCCGCCCGCCTCGACTCCGGGCCCGCCGCCCTCCACCGACTCCCTGAATCCGTCGCCCATGCAGCGGAAGCCCTGTGGATGCAAGCCCTCGACGAAGGCCGCCGCCGCGCCCAACTCGAGCTTAGGTCCAGCGAACGAGCCGCCGCCGAACAGCAACAGACCCTTCAATTACGGTCCCATGTATTGAGCTTGCGCGAAGGCGAACTCGACTCCCGGTTGCGCGACCGCGAGAGCATTATCACGGCCTTGAACCAGCAACTTCGGGAACTCACGCGCATTCTGCGCAACGAACAAGCCACCCGCGAAGCGCAGTCTCGCCGCATCGCCGCCCTGGAAGCCGAACTGCCGGCGCGCCGACAACCGCGAAAGAATCCACCCAGACCAGAAACACCGCAGACGCCGAGGGGAAAGTTGTCCACCCGACGCGCCGGTCAACTCCCGGTCTCAAAGACCACCACCGCCAAAAGAACGGCTCGAAGGAAGCGGCGCCCGCTCGAGAGAAAACGCCGATGACGCGACGACACGAACGAGGGCACACCTGATGCGACATGCAATGCGATCTCTGGTTGGCGCGCTGTTGCTGTTCGCGTCCCTGAACTCGACTGCGGCTACCCCGGCCTCGGGTGATAAACAACAGGTGCTGTGGGAGCGATTGCGAGCCGCCGTCAGCGGTGTCGAGCAGCAGCTCGATGGTGTGCTCGGAGTTGCAATTCTCGATCTGACAACGGGACGGCAGTTGCTCGTGCATCCCGACGAGGTCTTTGCGCAGGCGAGCTCCATAAAGATTGCCGTGCTCGCGGAGCTGTATCATCAAGCCGAGCAGTCCGCCGACGGCACGACGGGCAAGGCGAAGCTCACGGACCAATACATTGTACGAGCCTCGGATCTCGTGCCTGACAGCAACATCATGGGCGGCCTGACGCCGGGCGTCACCGGACTCACGAATCGCGACCTCGCCACGATCATGGTGGCGGTCAGTGATAACTCCGCGACCAACGTCCTGATCGATCGCGTCGGCATGGACAACGTCGCCGGCTTGATGCAGCGCCTCGGTCTGCCGCACACCCAGCTCCGCCGTAAAATGATGGATCTCAAAGCGGCAGCCGAAGGACGCGAAAACACGTCCACGCCGCGCGAAATGATGCAGCTGCTCGAGCAACTCTATCGCGGCAAGGTGATCAGGCAACCATTGCTCGAGGATTTCTTCACGATGCTGGCAACACCAAAGGAGAGCTGGCTACCCCGCGACCTACCCGAGGGCTTGCGAATTGCCAACAAGCCCGGCGCCCTCGAAGCCGTCCGCAACGATTCCGGTATCGTGTTCCTCAAGAATCGTCCGTACATCATCTGCGTGATGACTACTTATCTTGCAAACGAACGCGCGGGCGAGGACGCCATCTCCCATATTTCGACCGCGGCCTATGGTCTTTTCGACCGGCTTGGCCGCGCATCCGACCTCGGCCGCGTGATTTCACCCAGCAACGGCGGCCTACGCTAGCAAATGACGACGCCGGCGGCGCGAACCGGAGTTGCGCCGTAGGATCTTGGGGTCCCCTCATTTTGCTTCCAAAAGTAATGACATGGACGCCCCTGCTTTATACGGCATCAGGTGTGCCAAAGTGGAAGCGTCAAGCAAGAGCGGACCAGCGCACGCCGCTGTGCCTCAAGCAGCGGTCGAAACTCCAGCACCTGGCACGCCAGTTCCTGATGGTCAAATAGGGTTCGGCGCCGACGGTACATCGCCCTGAGCGACGCCAGATCCGGAGCCGGCCGGCTCTCCAAATTGCTCGCCGAGATGCTTCCATAGCGCGGGCGGCACGATGCGCACCGCATCCAACAACCGGCCGCCCATGCGCCGAAAGGCAATCTGCAGCGCCAACCCCAACTTGAGTGGCGAGGCACGCCGAGCGTCAATCAGCGCCCGTTCTGTTGCGGTAAACGTAAAGAACGCTTCAATCTCGAAGCGCATCGAAGCAACATAATGCGCAAGATGGGATTCGCGTCGCTTCCGGAGCTCGTCCGATACGCGATTCGGAATAGAATCATCGAACCTTGATCGTGTTGCGCTGCGCGACAGCAGGTCGCCCTCGGGCCTACAGGTCTTTCCCAGCGCCGATACCCAATAATCCCGATGTCGCGCAAGCCGCCGGGGCTCTACTTTGTCGGGCTCAATTGGGAAAGTTACAAGGCTCGATTAATGACTGTCCTCACCACCGACGCCTGGGCAATGGCACTGGCTGCGGTCATAGCGATACTTCTATCGCACACGAACCTCACCCTCGCACTGCGAGTCTCCACGGTCAGCGCGCGCCACTGCGCGTGCGTCGTGATACTGAGCTCATTCGCGTTGGGATTCGGCCTATGGACCACGAACTTCATCCAGGTACTGTCGCTCTGGGCGAAATGGAATATGGTGCAATGAAAAAAAGCAGTGAGAAGAAGTGCATCTTGTTAGTGGATGACGACCCTAGCGTCCAGGTGACTCTGACGGGCGCACTGCGCGATGCGTCGTACGAATGCTGCATTGTCGGAACTGTGGCCGAAGCTATTGAACTCGTCCGAACCAGGACCTTTGACACCGCGATTATTAGCATGGACTTGGCGGACGGATACGACACCGTGGCCGCCGCGTTTCCCCCCGAGTCTATGGTGCCCATCCTGTATACGTCGAAATGCGCCAATCATGAGTTCATCGACGAGGCCGTCGCCGCCCGTGCCTTTGGCGTTATCGACAAGCCCGTCAACCCGAAGCGGCTGCTAAGGAACTTGCAGTGCACGCTTGCGCGCGCGGCGGAATTTCGTGAGGCACAGGAAGGCCGCATACAGGCGCAGCGCGCGCTCGACCTAGCGCGCGTGGTGAGCATCGCAACTGGTCTGGTGATGGAACGTTACCGTCTCTCCTCCCAGCATGCCTTTGAAACCCTGCG
>Ga0210410_10000125_pt1 | contig 115111 bp, 103 predicted proteins | sample IncBWC4MmetaG_FD_161058 | JGI IMG/M metagenome (GOLD analysis project Ga0210410, IMG submission 161058) | Forest soil microbial communities from Barre Woods Harvard Forest LTER site, Petersham, Massachusetts, United States - Inc-BW-C-4-M | ecosystem: Environmental > Terrestrial > Soil >...
CAAACCGCTTTCGTATCCTCCAGAGCCGCTGCAAGATACGCCGGCCGGCTTATGGAACTTATGAGGATTCCCCTAATGGGAACTCTGCGCTCTATGCGTATTGGTGACTGTTCCACTCTGAACAGGTCATGGGCGGGCGTCTAATTAGATACGGGCTAGCCGCTGCTATCCACAGATTCGCCAAACCGACCTCTACGCGTACATTGGACTCTTTCGGCTAGGCTCAAAGTGGATGAGGTCGTGGACGCGATAGCCGCTATCGAGCAGACAAGCTTGTCCGCCAATGAAGACCTGACGGTAGCCAATGGTTGGAGGAGGAAAACGGCGTTAGTAGTTAGCAGGAACCGGGTGAATCCTTACACGCATATCGCGATCGAGCACGTCGCCCTCGCGAAGCCGGGATTCGTACTCGGGAGTTAATCGATCGAGGTCCATGAGCCCCACCGATGGATGGTCATGGTGCTCGTCGTACCAATCGCGCGAGGTTTGCCGATCGTGGTCGTCAAACCTTGAGTGATCCTGACCATGTCGATCGTCGCGATACTGGCTGGATTGATTCTGTTCGTTGCGGCCCTGATCGTGGTGATCTTGGTCCTGCCCACGATCCTGTGCCTGCATCGCACCGCCGGATAGAGCGAAAAGCAACAGCGTACTGCCTGCCATCCATAAACATACCTTCATGAGTAGCCTCCGATTCACCTGCGCGATTGTGGAAAGATGGTGAATGATCGTTACCCGGGATATGTTTCCTGCTCTTGCTTTGGAAGCGGCTCCGGGTGGACAGACCCCAGCTACCACTGCGCTGGGGCCGGTCGATTCTGCACTCGACATCCGTCATGGACGGGGAGTCAGGGGTAGATATTCGGATACGACACCGATCGTGGTTCCGATTACTTCGCCTGAGACGACTAGCTCCACACGGCGATTCTGTTGGCGTCCCTCCGCGGTATCATTTGACGCCACGGGTTGCATCTTGCCAAATCCCTTCGAGGTCATGGACGCGGCCGGGATATTTTCTTTTGCGAGGTAATCGCGGACGGACCCTGCTCGTTGTTCCGAAAGCTGCTGGTTCATGGCATCGCTGCCCACGCTATCGGTGTTGCCTTCGATGGCGAGCCTAAGGTCCGGATAGGCAAGAACGATTCCGGATATTTTGGCAAGCTTCTCGCGCGCTACGGGACGAAGCGTGGACTTGCCGGTGTCAAACAATACGTCCGACAAACTCACGATGAGACCACGGGCGGTGTCACGAGTAGCGAAAATGACGTTGAATTGTTGCAGCAATTTGGCGCGCAGTTCTTCGCGATCCCGCACTGCTTGCTTGAGTTGCTGATCTGAGGTTGCAGCCGCGAGCCGGTTTCGGTCCGAATCCGCTTCGGCATTTCGTTGGCCCTGTTGTGCGTCCGCGGTCGCTTGATCGGCGCCAGCGGCGGCGGCACGATCCCGCTTTGAATCCGCTTCGGCATTTCGTTGGCCTTGTTGTGCGTCCGCGGTCGCCTGGTTGGCGCCGGCGGCGGCTTTATCAGCCTCTGCACGTCCGCGGTTCGCATCGGCGGTCGCAGCCTCCGCATTCATACGGCCCTGCAAATCGTCCTTCGATTGAGCTTGGGCGCTTGCTAGCTTTGCGGATTCTCGGTCTTTGTCGGCATTGAGGCGATCTGCATCGATGCGCTTCACGGCGATTTCCCGGGAGTCATCCGCCGTTTGCACGACTTCGCGCGACAAGGAAATGAGCGCTTTCCTGTCGACGTGCTTCTTGGTGCCCAGATCATCAGCATGCTTCATCTGGCCAGCGGCCTTTTCGTAGCTGGGAGCCGCGTAGGTCTCGGCTCCGGCCGATTTGGCGATACGCACGGCATTGCGCGCTTCGAAGAATTCAAGCGGCAATTTAGAATTCAACACAACCGGATCAAAGTGATAGCCGGTGGGGATGTAGCCGCCTCGATCGATGAGTTCATACTTCGCGTCCACGGCTTCGCTGGTTCCAACCGTGTCGGGCCGAATCATGTTTTCCAGGATCACAACGTTGCTGGGGCGGTGCACAGCATAATAAGGTTCCGCGGTTACAATTAGCGCAAAGGCCTGCAGGTCCGTAGTAACGTCCAACTTGCTGCGATGGTTGTCCCCCACCAATACCTCGCCCACGTTTACGGAGCGGCCTTCGGGGGAAATCGCCCACATGACGTAGGTGAGATACTCAGTGCCAAACGACGTGGGTTTATCGAGGCCCTTGAATTGAACATCGATTTTCATGGCGCCGCGCTTGCTGGCTACCTCGGCTTCACCCGACGCGCCCGGCATCAGGTCGGTGCCTTGGAAATCTATCTTTGTGGAGCCACTGCGGTGCGCGTATTTCACGGCGGGCGTTGTGCGGCTGACAACGCTCACGCTGTTCGTCGGCATTTGATTGTGTTCGTCGGAAGCTGTGGTCTGGGCTTGAGCTAACGTAGCTGCGCCCAACATTGCGAGGATTGTCAAAAGCACTGCGGAGCTTTTCACGGTGAGTCTCCTTAACTAGCGGTGAGCCAGAAGTATCAAGCCTTGCGAATACGAATGCTGTGCTTTATTGCTCGTTTTGCGCAGATACTTCGAACGAGGGCAATTTTTCAGCGACTGAGACTGTGCTTCCACAAGAGTAGCGCGGGGTGTACCGGACCGATTATCGCGCTGCTTCGCTCGGCATCGCTGCAGGCATATTTGAGCGGATCAGAGATTCCACTTGATCCCAAACGGCAGGGTCGCATTCGATTTGGGTGTGAGGTTTGACGAAGATGCGGTCGTACCAGGGATACTGGGAGCATTTGAGGGGGCTTGCATCGTAGTCAAATAGGAAATTTCCAATGATCCGCGTACGGCCTGGATCGGCGGCGCGAATGTCATGGTGCCCGCGAAGAAGTCCGTGCGCTTGATAGAAATTGGCGGCCTGGGCTACATTGGCGGGGATGGTTGTGTCATCGTGGCCGGGCCTGGAAATGCTGTCGACCTGAAGCGTGAGGAGCACGGGGATGCCATCTTTTTCCAGTGCGCGCGCCAAATAGATGGATTCCGAACCGCCCCAGCTGTGGCCATAAATAATAATTCTGGCATTCTGCTTCTCTTCCATCGCTAGAGTCCCGTCATGGTTTGTGTCCAGAAGTTTTAGGATTTCCCGCTGAGCTCTCTCCCCACGATAGCTCTCAAAGGTTTCCACAACTACTCCGGCGGGGTACTCCTTGCGCAGACGCGCAGCGAGTTCAACCTCGCTGTGGACCGGATTATCGTGCGCGATGAATCCGCCAACGAACCCGATCACGATGGCCGGCGGTTTTGGAGAATCCTCGTTCTCCGAGATTGGTCGCGCGGATCTGGTCTGGCCTGGAGTGAATACGGCGGCAAAGAAGAGAACACCAACGCCAATCGAAGGAATTAGCCAGCGGAGCCACGTCGACCGGATCGTATGAGATGAGCGTCGCTGAAAAATACGATTGCTGCGCCCATCAATCATTCCCTTGCCTCTACCTCTGTAGCCGATGCCGTATCCACTGGCGGGGCAACACGCTCGCTGGACACAGATGGCGTACCCTGTGCAGGGCCGTCCGCGACCGCCGGAACCGGAGTCACGAGCTTCAATTGATCGAGCGAAGTCAGTACGCTCTGCCAGCGATCCTTGTCTTTCTTCGTTTCGATTGGTGCGGAGAGGTCGGAATAAAATTGCAAAATATTATCGCGCAGGTCCGGAGTGGTCAGATCGAACTTCCGATTCGTCAGCTGGCCCAGCAATTTTGCATATGTGTCGTCAGTGAGCGAGTATTCAGCCGCCGCGGTTATTTTGCCAGTGTCAAAATCACAGTTGGCAAGCTGTAGTGATCCGGCACCAACTTGTTTGAGATAAGTACGGTATTGGTCGACGGTCGTATTGATGCTTTTGAAATACAGGTCCTCCGTCTGCGGCGTGGGATTGTTGAACGCCAGCGCCTTGAACGGGCCTATTTTGGGCATGTATCGCAAAAGCACTGACCAAAGACGAGTGCCGAAATCGGCCTTTGTGTAATCCTTTCCCCAATCCTTTTCATATTCAGAGCGCGACAGCCGATAGAGGAACTTCTTTTTCGCGAAATTGGGCGTCTCCTTCATCATGTCCTTCTGGTGAGTCCGCAGCGCGATCTGCGTCATTTGCGGGATCATCCGGCTGACACCAAAGCGATAGGAACCGATTGCGAGATCCTCATGCGCCAGCACGTCTTTCAATTCCACACCGTAAACGATAGGGAACGTCCGCTCCAGCAGAGGCTTAGACACTTGGAACCCGATGAAATCGTGATACTGCTGCGACGCATAGCGATTTTTCGCCACTTGCACCATGTCAAATCCGAACTCCGTCTTCAAATGCGCGGTGTGGTCCTCGGCGTACCGGACGGAATTGCCGTACTTTGCCCGCAGTTTGGGATACTGGATGGAAACAGCCTGATTGACGGCCGGATGTCCGGCGATGTCCGAAGTGTAGTGCGCGAGTGCGCCCAGGGCAAAGGCATACTCGTTTGCGTCTTGACTCTGCAACAACAATTCTCGAACGAAGTCACCGCTGCGAACGTAGTGTACGAGGTTGCTGAATTCCGCGCTGCCGAACGGGTAGTAGCCGAGATCCTGGATGACCGCGCCTCCATAAGCATAAGCGTGCGCCTCCGTGATCTGCTCTTCCGTCAACCCCGGAAATCTCTGAAGAAGAAGTGGGCGGAACTCATCGGTCCACACCAAGTCCACGATTTCCTCGTGCGTGAGCACGGAGTATGCGAACGAACCACTGGCGCACAAGAGTAGGACGATAAAGATTGCCACCACGCGGATACCGTATTTGCCCCAGCCACAGGAGCGGACTCCAATTGCTCGCCCTGACGCAGGTAGGGCAACCCGCCAGAAACCAAAAGCAGACCTTTGCGGAGGTTGTGTCCTAATTCGGTCTTCTGAGTTCATGGACAAGTTCCCTCGCTTCCTTCATTCTCGCTTTGTAAAACGAGGGACTAATAAGGACTTTTTTCCTACCCACGCGTATGTGTTCCTCAATGCCCTTCTTCGCCAGGAACAAGGAAAGCGCTACGTACGTCTTGATTTCTTTCTCCAGAAATTTCACTGCACGTCTTCTAGGATCTTCCATTGCTGACCTCCGACATGACAAGTTATTGGGCTCTTGAGCGCACATCGCAGCTTGCAATCCCGGCAGCAAAACCTAAAAACGTCCGAGAAACACAAGAATGACAATGACTTGGAGGACCAGACCTTAACCTCCCGTCAGGACATACCCCCATTCGCGGCTGTGCGGCCGCCGTGGGAAGGCACCCAGCAGTGCAAAAACCAAAAAGACGGTCGAGATCGTTGCAAGCATGGTTTGCTCTCGATTTTGTGAATACGGCAGTCGATATTCAGGCGCCCGGCCCCGTCGTCGGTCCAAATTCTTTGACAAATTTCCGCGCGGGGCCGGAGTTGCATTGTGGGACTCTACGCCCGATGTGCGCCCAGTTCACAGGTAAAAGCTGATAGCGATTCGATCGCCGGGATAACGGCGGTTGTACAGATAATATCCATCACCATAGTAATCCACATAAACGTCGTCGCTGTCATACCAATCGCTGGCCCAATATTCTGGCCACGGGTCAACCAGACCGAACCAAAAGCCACCGTATTGGAAGCGGCGATATCCGCCTACATACATTACCGGGAGGTTGTAGATGATGAACCCGTGATCCTGGCCGTAAGAGGCACGGAAACGGTCATCCGGAACGCGGTAGCCGCTATAGCCGCCGCGTTGCTGCCAGGTGCGGTGATCGGACTTCCAGTTACTTGCGCGATCTCCTTGCCAGGCGGCCTGCTCTTTGTGTACTTCTTCGGGGCTCCGTTGTTGCGCAGACCCGTTGGTCTGCTGCTGTGGCTGCTGGCGCTGTTGATCCTGTTGCCCTTTGGCTTGTTGCTGCTGTTGTTTTTGCGAGTTGTCCTGCTGCTGGCGTTGCTGATCTTGCTGTAATTTCGCCTGCTGCTGTTGCTGTTTTGCTGAGTTGTCTTGCTGCTGACGCTGTTGGCGTTGCTGATCCTGTTGCCCTTTCGCTTGCTGCTGTTGCTGTTTTGCTGAGTTGTCTTGCTGCTGACGCTGTTGGCGTTGCTGATCCTGTTGCCCTTTCGCTTGCTGCTGGCGTTGTTGCTGACCTTGTTGCCCCTTGGCTTGTGGTTGGTCTTGCCCTGAGGGCTTGGCCGGCTGTTGTTGCTTTTCAGCAGGCTTGGCTGGCTGTTGTTGACCTTGTTGCCCCTTGGCTTGTGGCTGGTCTTGCCTTGCGGGCTTGGCCGGCTGTTGTTGCTTTTCAGCAGGCTTCGCTTGCGGTTGCTGCTTCTCCTGGTTCTGCGGTTTATCCTGTTGCTCCTGGCGGGAGTCAGCCGGAACAGTCAATCCCAGCAGCAAAAACATGGTTGCTGCACCAATGACTTGAAATGATTTCACCATTTTGCCTCCTTTTAGGGTTCTCTCATACGCTTGGCACATTTGGCATGTGGCGCTGGTTTTGTGCTCGATCTTTAGCTTCTGGTACGCGGCCCGCGGATCTTCCTTCCGCCGTTTATTCAGCCGCGTTTGTTATCCGACACGGAGCCGGGAGAGGGAGTGGAGCAATCCAAATGCGTTGAGTAGCCACATCACCACGCAAATGACGACCACTGCATTCAAGATCGACTTGATGGAACTCGCCATGGGGATGAACCGATTAATCAGCCAAAGGATGACCCCGACGACGATCAAGGTGAACAATACTTCGACTAAAGGCATGATCTATTCTCCTCATTTTGCTGCACGCGATTCTTTTCTGCAGGAGTTATCTTATGAGCATCAACCGCAAGAAGCTGTTCATTAGTGCTCATCTTCTGATTTTTATGTGCCCTGCGTTTAGGATGCGCTGGTAAGCCACAATGTGCCCGACGAGCGGCTACCGGGTCCGGGCGCCACTTTTGCGCTGAACAGCCATGCCGGGGCGTGGAGCCCACGGGAATTTCGTACGATGTGTGTCGGGGCGAATGCCACCTACAGTGTGCCAAATTGAACATACAGCCCCAGCATTCTGTTGCATGATTCTATTGCAGATACACCGGGCACGAAGCCAGTTGCGATGAATGCTTCAGCCTTGGTATGGGTGCGGCAAGCAACAATGCATTCCCTTGGGAGATTGCGTTGAAACAAAAGAAAATCTTGTCTGTCAATTGGGAAACTATCCTCGCTGGAATCACAGGCGGCAACACCGCCGTGGAATACGGCCCGAAGCGTGAAATATTTTCGCAAGGCCAGCCTTCGGATTCCGTGTTCTACATCAGAAAAGGCAAGGTCAAGCTGGCGGTCATATCCCAGCAGGGTAAGGAAGCGATCGTCGCCGTACTCAGTGCCGGCGACTTTTTGGGGGAAGGCTGCCTTGCGGGGCAGCCGTTGCGCATTGCCACGGCCACCGCGATGTCCGACTGCACATTGATCCGGATCGAGCGGCCGGTAATGACTCGCATGCTCCACGAGCAGCATGACGTCTCGGAATTGTTCGTTACACACCTCCTTTCACGCAACATCCGGTTTGAAGCGGATCTCGTGGACCAGCTCTTCAATTCCAGCGAGAAACGCCTGGCGCGGATCCTTTTGTTGCTTGCGCACTTCGGAAAGGAAAGTAGAGCCGAGCCCGTCCTCCCGCGAATCAATCAGGAACATTTGGCGCAAATGGTCGGCACTACACGATCGCGGGTCAGCCATTTCATGATGAAATTCAAGAAACTTGGCTTCATCGATTACGCTAACGGCTTGACAGTCCATAGTGGCCTGTTGAGCGTGGTTCTGCACGATTGATCTCCCGCCCAACTTCTTCGTACCTGTAGCATGCCCCGAAGTCTAGTTCTCCTCCCGGGGACGCAATGAGCAATTTTGATCAGAGTCATGATCTGTATTGGACTGACACACTAGACACCCACGCGTATAAACATTGCGCCTCCCCCTGCCAGCCAGAATCTGGTTAAAGGCGGAAGCCCCTAAAACGGAACATCATGTTCACCTAGATAACCAACGATGGAGAAGCAAAAACGCCTCGATTTCTGAGCGGCGACTAAGAATTGTGTAACGGAAACATTAGAGATACTGCGATTTACAAAAGAGGTCCCAAAATGAAGCGATTCAAATTTGTAGCGATGATCTGCTGTTTTGTGTTCGCGGCCCTGGCAGTTGCGCCCCAGGTTAAGGCCGATACCTTTGACAAGAAAACTATCATAACGTTCAGTGAGCCCTTCGAAGTTCCGGGCGTGGATGCCCAGGTCCTGCCGGCCGGCACGTACGTCTTCAAGATTTTCGACTCGTGGTCCGATCGGAATATCGTCCAAATCTTCAGCGCGGACGAAACACACGTGTATACAACAATCCTCGCGATCGCCAACTATCGTTTGAAAGCGACTGACAAGACGGTATTGACGTTCGGGGAACGAGCCGCCGGGCAACCGGAAGCGATTAAGGCTTGGTTTTACCCTGGACAAACTTGGGGCCAGGAGTTTGTTTACCCAAAGAAACGGGCTATCGAGCTGGCCAAAATCGTGAAAGAACCTGTCCTGGCAATGCCCATCGAAACAACAACAGCGGTGCCGGTTGAAACTTTGAGAAGCGTACCGGTTGCCGCGATCAAACCAACTGGCGACGAAATTCCAGTCGCTCAAGTTGTCCAAGCCCCGCCAGCAGCAGCCGTGGCTCCAGCTCCGCGAGCCACCCTCGTCGCAGAAACACTGCCAAAAACAGCCAGCTCATTGCCGTTGTTTGCGCTGATGGGACTGCTGTCTCTGTTTGCGGGCTTTACTCTCCTGATCATTACGAAACGATCTGCCTAAATCAGGGGCACGCATGTATTGTGGATGGGGCAGGCGAGTTTGATCTGTCCTAGTGGGCGGTAACGTCCGGAGCCCAGAACTACCGCTCAAATTCCACAGGATGACGGAAATCATCAAGACGCAATCGGAATGAAAAGAGCTTATGCACCGACGTGCGAGTCAAAAACTTTGCCTGCTCTCGCCCTTCCTTCTGGTTATTTTACCCGCGGTCGGTGTGTTTCGGGCGCCGACTCTGCTTGCTCGTCCTGACGCAGGAAGGGGAGCCCTTCGAAATCAGGGCGTGGCACAACCTAACCAAGTGGGCCCGTACGCGATTCGATCGAATGTGGACTTGGTTGTCTTGCGGGCAAGCGTGAGGGATCACAGAGGCGCTCCGATCTCCGGACTCACCCAGGAAAACTTCCAGGTCTATGAAGATAAAGTCCTGCAACAAATAGAGTCTTTCAGCCACGAAGATATCCCCGTCACAGCCGGGTTGGTGATCGACAACAGCGGAAGCATGCGCCCTAAGCGCTCTGACGTGATTGCCGCCGCGCTGGCATTTGCGCGCTCCAGCAATCCAAAGGACGAGATATTCGTGGTTAATTTCAACGAGCATGTTTCGATGGGGCTTCCAGCGAACTCGCCATTCACGAGCAATGTGGCTCAATTGGAAACAGCGCTATCCAGGAATGTCATCACCGGCATGACGGCTCTCTATGATGCGATTGCTGCTGGCCTCGCGCAATTGCAGAAGGGCAAATGGGACAAGAAAGTGTTGATCGTAGTCAGCGATGGGGGCGACAACGCCAGCAAACGCAACCTGGCCCAAGTCATGTCCATGGTGAATCAGTCGAACGCGGCGATTTATACCATGGGGATTTTTGACGAGAACGATGAAGATCGGAACCCGCACGTGCTCAAGCGGCTGTCACGAGCTTCCGGCGGAGAGGCATTTTTCCCCAAGACACTGCAAGAGATTCTCCCGATTTGCGAACAGATCGCTCATGACATTCGCAGCCAGTACACCATCACCTTCATACCGCCAAACAAGAAGCAAGATGGGACCTATCGAGCGATCGAAGTGAAGGCGCGCGATAGGTCGGGTGGCAGACGATTATCTGTCATCACCCGCGCCGGCTATTCCGCACCGTCGAATCTTCACACGTCTGACGGCAGCCAGAGCAATCGGCCATGAAGGTCCGGATTCCAGCGCGGATTCCCCATTTGACGCGCCCCAATATCGCGCCGAGCTCCCCTTCCTGCGTCAGGACGAGTAAGCGGAGCCCCCACCCGCGATTCCTGCGATGGACCCGGGACGCATTCCTCGTCACCGGTTTTCTCGCGCTGGGTTACTGCAGCTATGTTCTGCTCGACACCAAACTCTACCAGGCCTATCAAGCCCGTCGCTTTCAGCGAGAACTGAGCGCTGTGCGGCTGGTCAAGGCCGGGGTTGGCGGCGTTGGCGAACTGCCTGCCCCTGTTCTGCCTTCAGGAGCGCTGGGGAAAATCGAAATAACCAGGATCGGCCTTGCGGCGATGATTTTAGAAGGCATCGATGGGCGAACCTTGCGGCGCGCGGTCGGGCACATTCCGGGTACACCGCTGCCGGGGCAGCCGGGCAACGCTGCAATCGCAGGACACCGGGACACATTTTTCAGGCCGCTGCGTAATATCCAACAGAACGACGAGATCGAATTGACGACCCTGGACGGTACGTACCACTATCTTGTGGACTCTACGCAAGTGGTTGCGCCCGAGGATACACAGGCGCTCCACGATTCCGGTGACACGATCCTAACCCTGGTCACCTGTTACCCGTTTTATTTTGTGGGACCAGCTCCGAAGAGATTCATTGTCCGCGCGCACAAAATTCCCAGTTGAAGCATGATACGCATCGCGGCAGACCCCTAACAATCATCTCGCATCTTGGATTTCTCAAAATCGGCCAGGCCTCGGTCCAAGATGGAGTGCGACTGATTTTGGAAAAATAAATTTGAATGTGACGCGCAGGCGATTGACGATGTGGAAGCGCTGTGTCAAAACCGAATCTATTTTCACAGTCGAGGGTAGCCTTCAAACGTAAAGCAGATGCGCCTAGTTTTTTGTGGATAGACGAAAATGTGCGGAAGTGATGGGGGGTTGGGAGCCCGCCGGAAACATTATTCGCTTTGAATCTATATAAATCAGGGCTGACCTGGGACGAAGGTATGAAAGCAGCCCTTTTACTCTCTCCTGATGGCTTAAATCATCTGTGGGAGTCAAGCAATTAAGGATTTGCGAACTGGGGTTGTCATGCAGGATGCCGGGTCATGAAGCGGGACGCCCGCGGCACGTACTCTGCCTGACCTCGCAGGCCTCGCCGTCCTCATCCGGTCTGAACTTAGCGGTGGTGAAATCTATTGGACATTCACGGTCACGACAGTAGTTACAGTCGTCGTGCCCGATGTGCCTGTCACCGTGATTGCTGCGGGACCTGGCGGTGTGCCCGACGGGCCAGTGGAACCGGAACCGACGGTGCCGCATCCTGCCATCAGTGCCAGCAGTCCAAACGCCACTACACACATGCCGAAAGCGAGGCGGCGCCGGGGCGCGAGCCCGAGCTTGGTCACGACCGTCGCCAGAAGCACGGAAAGTATCGCGGAGAGTTCCAGGAGTCCGAGCGGCCCGGGGCCCTTACGCGGCCGATGCGGGAACGCGTTCGAGTTGGCCATTGTGGAGAGGGTAACCTTGATTGGCGTCCCGGTTGGGCCAGGTGTAACTTGGTTCTGATCGAAGACGCAAGTCGCCATCGCTGGCAGGCCTGAGCAACTCAGCATGAAGTTGAAGCTCGAACCGGTAGAGGCGTACAGCACGAGCGGAATCTGCAGGCTCTTTCCTGCCGTGACAGATAGTCCTGTGGGCGGCGCAGCAAAACCTGTGACAACTGTATTGACTGGGGGCGAATCTGCCGGGGCGAAATTTGCGTCGCCATCGTATTGGGCGACGAGGGTGTGAGGTCCGCCGACTAGCGAAGAAGTCATGAGTGTCGCCTTCCCAGTCGTCGAATCCAGGGGGACACTAGCCATCGACGTGCCATCGTCGAAGAAGTTGACGTTGCCGGTGGGCGCTTTTGTAGCGGCGCCACTTGAACTGTTCACTGTAGCCGTGAGCGTGACTGGCTGGAGTGCGAGCACTGGGGGTTGCAGCGCAGCAAGCGTGGCCGTGGTGGTCGCAGTCCCTGGAGGAATCGCTGTTACAAAAATCGCCTGCCGCGCACTGCCGCCCTTGATGCCGGCCCAGAATGCAAACTTGCCAGCGTCGCCGGCGGCGAGATGGGCTATCGAAAGACCATTCAGCGAGCCACCACCTGGGACTGTATCGCCAGTGGCGAGCACATTCACCAAGCTTCCGTCGGGGCGCGCGACGAACAATCCGCGCTTCACGGTTGTGCTGCTGGTGAACAAGTTCACAAACGCCAGCGCGCCGTCAGGGCCCAGTGAGAATTCCGTACCGAAGGGAGGAAAGGGGACCGAGCCGAATTTGCCTCCGCCCGGCACATCTTGTCCCTGAAGCACCAAAGGTTGCAAGACGCCCGGCTTGAGACCGGTCCGCATCAGGCGAAAGAAGCCCGAGTTCGGCCCGCCAGCCGTGCCGCCCGCGATTCCGGCGCGGAAGACTACGTCGGATTCGCCATTGGCCAAAGCGATGTCAGCTGAGAAGGAGTTCACCGTCGGTATGGGCGTTCCCGGCGGAATTGTTGCGGGAGGCGGCAATGACAGCTCAAAGGAGCCGCCATTAGTGCCAGGGGCTGTGCCGCCGTCTTGAGCGATGGTCTGGACAAGACCTCCCGATGGGGCGAAAAATATTCCTTCCTGAGCAGCGGACGTGCCAGCAGTAAACGTCAGGTTTCCGCTGTCATCTAGCCCACTGATGTAGTGCGGAGCAGTGAAAGTAACGCCGGAGCCCGGCGGCACGTTATCGCCTGAAGAAACGACCTTCTGAGGATCGGCGCCAGCCTTGCGAAGAAAGAATCCCTGGAACCCTGGCGGGGATCCCAAACCAGGCGTTCCAACTTGAGCCCCGAAAGCCACTTGGCCCGCCGAATTTACGGGAATTGACAAATAAGGTACGAAGGTAGTCGGTTGCGTCTCACCGGGCAAAGTGTCGTTGGTAGCTGCAATTTCGCTGATGGTCCCAGTGCCCCCCGGACTAGACAGAAAGACGCCATTCACATTTGGTGTCACGGGAAGAGGATCGCAGAGAAAGCAGGGCAAGGGGTTAGGGAACGGGGACGGGCTAGAAAACGCAAGCTGGCCGGACTCGTTCAGCGGCGAAGGCGCCGCGGAATTCAATTTGACGCAGGAGAATGGCGTGGTGCTGTTCGGCGCTACATCGCCCGCAGCAACGACCTTGGTCGAATTACCCGTGGTCGGCGCCCAGAGATAGATCGCGCCGCAACGCCCAGCTATCGAATCTTGCCAAGCGGGGTTCACAATCCCGCTCCCGAAGGGGATGACTCCAATGAAGGAAGGAAGCTCGACTGATCCAGACTGAATCTCAAACGCGACCTCTCCTTTATCGTTTACAAAGAAATTTGAACCGACGGAGGTTGCGCTGGGCAGGCCGGGGATTCCAGGGACATGAATGTCTCCATCGCTCACAATCTTTCTTGTAGTTGGATTATCCGATGAAATGTCCGATTCAAGCAGGTTGGTCCGTCCTCCTGCCGGCCGCGCCATAAATACAACAAACGCGCCCGCCACCTTCGGCGCAGAGGACACGAATGTGATCCGAGCGCCAGAGGGAAGCGTGTCACCCGTACTCATGAGGGAATGGACACTTCCAGGGGCGCCCAGAAATTCAGCAAAATCCCCCTTCCCACCGGTCAAGTACGAAAAATAAAATGTTGAATCGTTGTTAAGGGTGATCGTCTGACCGGCAATGGAAAGATCGAACGTGCCGCCACCTGAAACAGGAGCGGTCTGTCCGTCTTGGCTGATGAATACCGGAAAGTCTGTGCCCGTCTGCTGACAGATGGCGTTTCCCTTGGGATCCAATTGCACGTGGAAGCTCACACGTCCGTCGTTGGCCATCGAAACCCCGGAGAACGCCGGCACGGGGAAGGTCAGGCTGATCCCAGGGCCGCCTCTTGGCGGGGGTATTGTGAACACGGGAGAAGCAAAAGTTACGCCGTTGGGGCCCGGGACGACTTCGCCATTGTAGGCCACGACATCTAGCGGCGCGCCGGACGCGTGATAGCGGAGTAGTGCGAACTTTAAGGTCGTTCCTGCAGTTCCCGTCGTAAGCACGCCCGTGGAGAACGCTATATCTCCAGAATCATTCATTGCCAATAGCGAGGGCCCGCCTAGAGTTCCTCCCGGGAAGACCGCTGGTGCCGGATCTCCCGAGGTCACGACTGGCTTGGCTTGGCCGCCCGCCGCCGGGACAACACATATGGCACGGATTGTTGGCGGACTATTGAATGTGTTTGGCGGTGTTGTGTCTACGAAGGCGACCGTACCTAGATTGTTAATGGTAGCATCCAATAGAGAATTAGGAATGTTGCCGCCGGTAATTATGCCGCTAGATGGTGGGACGGGGGGACCGCAGACTCCAGAAGTAGCCAAAAGCAACAGGGAAAGAGGCTGGTCCTTGCTGCCGATAAAAAGCCCTCCCCAAAGACTGATCAGCATCTGGCCTATTGCATTCAGTGGGGGAACGGGGAACGCCCCAAGGATATTTACTGAAGTGGGGGTTCCTCCAAAGAAACCAGTAATGGATCCACCTGTGGGGCTACACCAGGTGCATGCGGCGGGAATCGGATCGTTCAAACCTACGACGCGCACCACCGGCTTTCCGGACGGAACGATGTAAAATGCGATTGACGGTTTCTCCACAAGGAACGCCGCAAAGTTAACGTCACCTTCGTCGTTAATGCTGCCGGGCGTCAGACTACCGTAGGGAACACTTTCGGGTGCGGGAGCAACGTCTGTGGATGAAACCACCACGTGATAATTCAGCCCGTCGTAGGTCAGCAGCACCTCGCGCGGGACCTCTCCCGACAGACTGAAAGCTACCCCAAAAAGCAGAATTTTCGACGAGTTTAGCCCCACCACTGAGGAAAACGACGAGACGTGGCTGCCAGTGATTCCCGGGATTTCCTCTCCGACCTGCAGGAGCCGTGTTGCCGTGGACGATCCGGCAGGTCGAAGGAATATCGCGTTGCCCCCGTTTCCGACGAATGCAAAATCACCAGCCTGATTGATGGCCGAACCGGCGGGGATGCCGAATTGGTCCGAGAGTGGGAGTGGGGTTTGGTCCGTCGCCACCATAATTAACGGGACTCCACCCTGCGCGTGCGCCGGCGAAGAGAGAAGCAGTGCGAAGCCGCTGGCAACAAGGCACATGCATATCATTCTGCAAGCGTAGGTACAAACCTTCAGGAACCGCGACGAATGCGGCGATAGATGCCTTCGCATAGGTACACCCTCACCCAGAGGTAAAATTCGCGGGAGCGAGCATGGATACTATCATATTACCCGTGACTATGAGAGGCCCTTCAAGAGCCGCAGACTGTATCACGGGACCAAGTAAGTGCCAATCGGGTAATCAGATTATAGCGCGGTGAGGAAAAACCTGAGGTACTAATCCTAGTTGATGTACTTTCTATTCTTTTGAATCTATTTTGTTTCTTTATTAATTTCGTGTTACAGCGATCGGGCGGGGCCCTGCAACTAAAATGGTCTTGAGCTTCAGGCCACATCCCCCGTGGCTCGGGGCAGGCCATTGCTTCGTCAAGGCAAACCCTTCGTGACTCAGGGCAAGCCCTTCATTCCTCAGGGTAAATAAAACCTTGGGACGCGCTTGCCCAGGGCGCAGAGGAGGTCGGCGCTGGCGGTGTTGGCGATGCGCGCGAGGTCGGGGACGGACTGTGTTGTTCCGCCGTCGGTGCCGTAAATCGTGGCGATATCGCCCACCCGGACCGAGGGAATTCCGGTTACGTCGGCGGCGGTGAGATCCATCGAAACTGTGCCGATAATCGGCGCGAGCTGGCCGCGAACGATCACGCGGCCTTTGTTCGAGAGCACGCGGACCAGTCCGTCGGCGTAGCCCGCGGAAAGGACGGCGACGCGGGACGGGGCGGTAGCGGTCCAGCGGGCGTTGTAGCCCACTCGGGCGCCCACGGGAAGATCGCGAATGGAAATAATCCGCGCGCGAAACGAGAGTACGGGGCGCACCGGAAGTTTCTTTTCCATCTCCGGGTTGAGCTCGGACGGCTCGAAGAACTGGTGATACCCGTACAGGATCGCGCCGGGGCGCACCATGGCGTGCCATGTGGAAGGGCGGCTGACAATCGCCGCGCTGTTGGCCATATGCACGATGCCGGGATCCAGTCCGAGAGAACGCATGCAGGCCAGCGCGGCTTCAAATGTTTTCTCCTGCTCGACCGATTGCTCGGTGGTGAATACTTCCGACGATGCAAGGTGTGTGAATGTGCCTTCGAGGCGCACGTGTGGAGAATCCCCGAGCGCTCGCGCAAATGCCGGGATTTCCGAGGGCGCGATGCCCAGGCGATTCATGCCCGAATCGATCTTGAGATGGAAACCAATCGGCCCGCGGCGTCCCTTGCGAGCCCGGGCGGCAGCTTGCTCCAGCAACTTGAGTTGTTCGGGCCGCATTATCGCCGGCGTAAGATTGTGTTCCAGAATGCGCTGCTCTTCCCCGGCCCAGAACCCGGTGAGAATCAGGACCGGCTCAAGAATGCCGCTCTCCCGCAGTTCGGCGCCCTCCGTGGAGCAGGTCACACCAAACCAGTCCGCGCGGGCGCGGGAAAGCGCGCGCGCTACCGGAACGATCCCGTGCCCGTAGGCGTTACTCTTGATGACCGCTAGAATTTTCCGGCGCGGGCCGCGAGTTCCCGCCGGATTGACGTGGCGGCGGATCGCGCGGAAGTTGCCCGTCAGCGCGCTCAGACTTACTTCCGCCCAGACCGGGCGTCCGTCAAATTTTACGGTTTTGGTCATGGGAATCGTCACTTTCAGGGTAACCGATATCGATGCCTAAAAAAATTGCTGCTGGCCGGATGCACGCCGCTTAGTTACTAGCGCCTGCGGAGATTTCCAAACCTGCTTCACCCTCTTCAACTCAGGCGGCTCGGCCGTCAAACGCTGATTGAAACAGCATTCGCTGTGCCAGAGGTGTTTGGCAAACTACCGATTGGATAAAAGGCGTAAGTGGTTGAGGGGACAAGGCCTATCTAAAAGCGACAAAGATGTTGGTCACTTGGCGCGATTCCCATCTGGCAACGCGGCGGCGAATCCGACACAGTCGTGGGCGGGTGTGGACACTTCGAATTGGTGAATGCACGCTTCTCATCCCAAACACATTTCACCACAGAGTTCACAGAGGGCACAGAGTTAGGAGTGAGATATGAGACGCTGCATTTCACTTCGTTACTACGGAGTATTCTTGCAAGCTCTCCGTGTTCTCCGTGCTCTATGTGGCGAGGGCTATTGGGGGTTGTGCAATGGGTGCTACTCGCTTTCAGTCCATGCGTCGGGCGCTCTCTGTTCAAAGCGTGTGAAGGCACCCTGAAAAACAAACCGGATAGTGTCGGTCGGGCCATTTCGCTGTTTTGCGATGATCAGATCAGTTTCTCCGCGTTCTTCAGTGGTAACGTCCTCTTTCTTCTTGTAGAAGTTAGGCCGATGGATGAACATTACCACGTCCGCGTCCTGCTCAATCGCGCCGGATTCGCGTAGATCGGCAAGCCTTGGCTCGCGGTCTTCTCTTTCCGGCGCACGCGTGAGCTGTGAGAGTACCAGAACAGGGACCTTCAGTTCCTTGGCAAGACTCTTGAGGCCGCGCGTGATGCTCGACACTTCTTCGTTGCGGTTTCCAAACTTCCCTCGCGCCGAAACTAATTGGAGATAATCCACAATTGCAAGCGAAAGGCCCTTGTCGCGCTTCAGCCGCCGCAACTTCGCGCCCATTTCGACTACCGTGGCTGAGCCCGCATCGTCGATCCATAGCGGCGCCTCGGACAAGTGGGTGAGAGAGGGCCAAATTCTCCCCTTATCCTCCTTACTCAAGTGGCCAGTCCGGAAATTGTGTGAGTCAACTTTGGCGTCGGCGGACAGAAGCCGGAGCAAAAGAGATTCCTTCGACATCTCGAGGCTGAATATCGCAACTTGCTTGTTTCCCCGCACGGCAACGTTTTCCGCGATGTTGAGTGCGAATGCCGTCTTCCCCATGGAAGGACGTGCCGCCAAGATAATCAGTTCTGAATTCTGCAAACCAGACGTCAAGTTGTCGAGTAGGTCGTAACCTGTTGAAAGACCTGTGATACGGTGGCTGCCTTCATAAATACGAGAAATGCGTTCCCGACTTTGGGTTACGACGTCACGCAATCCTACCAACCCGGAGCGCACGCGGTCTTCGGCGAGCTGGAAGATCTGAGATTCCGCCCGGTCGAGAATCGCGTCGGCGTCGTCTTCCGCTTCCAGCGCTTGCTGTTGGATTGCGTTTGTGGCGTGGATCAGCCCGCGCAGCAGCGATTTTTCCTTCACGATGCGCACGTAATGCTCGACGTTGGTGACATGCGGCACGCCGTCCATCAACTGCGCGATGTAGGCGTGACCACCGGAGGATTCCAGTTCGCCGCTGCGGTGAAGCTGGTCGGTGAGAGTTACCAGATCAATGGCCTGTTGCGTTTCACCGAGGGCGATCATCTGCTGGTAGATGCGCCGGTGATGATCGTGAAAAAAATCTTCAGGCTTCAGCTTTTCGAGCGTCGCGTTGAGCGCGTTGTTGTCCAGCAGGATCGCGCCCAGGATGCTGCGCTCCGCCTCGGTATTCTGGGGGAGCTGACGTTCGAGCGCGGTGGTTGAAGTGGCCATAGTAAATTCGCCTTATGTTCGCCCTCTGAGGCCATTCATGTCAAATGCCCGTTCTAAAAGTTGGCGGCTTGGGTCGAAAAGAAACGTGCCCTCTCCGCCTCGAAAAACACGAGGCGGAGAGGCCTCTACAAAACCATCTTTGCGGGAACATGATCGCTGGTTTCTGGCGGGCGCCACAACGAAAAAGCCGCTTGCTGACCTGTGGATTTAAAATAACTTGTGGATATGCTGGAAAAATATTCGAATGGGAGAGGGAACAACAGAAAAGGACCGCGCGTCTGCGGAAACCTCTAGGGACGCCCTACCGGCGAGGCGGCATGGCACCGATGCGACTTGTTTCAAGTGCGCAGGCTAATCGGCGGCCGCGTCCCAATTGGAAATCACCCAAATTTCCGTGAAGATCTTGTGTTTGCGTTCATGCCCGTGGTCCTTGGCCAGCATTTCACGGAGCTTCTTCTGAAGTTCGTCGGACTGCTCCGTGGATGATGCGTGGTTCTTGCACTCCTGATGGTAGCCAATCGCAAATCGGGCTCCGCAGCAATCGCACAACTCAAAAGTTTCGATCGTATACGAGGGATAGTTGGCTAATTCCTTGTCGAGTATCGCGACCGGACTGTTTACATCGCTTGTCATGTCATCCTCCGCTGGGGTTGAGGATTTCTTGGCTTCGATGGTGGTCACAGGCGTGGCACGTCGTGGGGCGAAGCCGAGACCAAATGCCGTCGAGATGACCAAGTTTAACTTGGAAAGGATAATTCCGCTCTAGGGAATTTGTGTGAACCTGTGAATAACTTTTCGAAAATTTCTCGACGGGGCTTCTGTGGAAAAGGCGTGGAAAACCTGTGCACCGATGTGAAAAAGATTATCGCTGCGCCTAGATGGGCGCGCAGTGATTGGGGAGCGGCGAAACAATCAGTCTAGGCTTCCTTCTCGACTAAAACTTTGAATTGCGCGGTGACGCCGTGGACCAGCTTCACCGTGACAACCGATTCGCCGACGATTTTTATGGGCTCATCGAGCGCGATGCGGCGCTTGTCGATCTGGAAGCCCTGCGCGGCGAGCGCATCCGCCAGATCGGCGGAGGTAACAGAACCAAACAACTGGTCATTTTCTCCGGCTTTCCGCGTGAACTTGACGCTCACCTCATTCAGCAAGGCGGCTTGCTGTTCGGCGGCGCCCTTTTCGGTTGCCGTGCGCTTGGAGAGCGTGATGCGGATTTTTTCCAGGCGCTTGATGTTGGCGGGCGAAGCTTCGAGCGCGAGCTTATGCGGCAGCAGATAGTTGCGAGCATAGCCCGCGGCAACTTCCACGACCTCGCCTCGCGTGCCGAGTTTTTCGACGTCTTCTTGAAGGATAATTTGCATGGCTTCCTCGTCTTTTATCGAATTCACAAAACTAAGATTTCAACACAGAGGGCACAGAGAGCACAGAGAAAACCACGGAATTCGCCCGCATGCCTGCAAATTTGTGCTTCTCTTTCTCTGACTCTGTGCTCTCTGTGTCCTTTGTGTTAAAAATCCTGGGTTTGATCAAATTTTCCTAATGCTACAACTCGGTCGCGAAGGGCAATAACGCAATGTTGCGCGCGCGTTTGATCGCTTCGCCGAGCCAACGCTGGTGGCGCGAGCACGTGCCTGTCATGCGGCGCGGCAGGATCTTGCCTCGCTCTTGCACGAACGGCTGCAGCATCTCGACCTTTTTGTAATCAATGAAGTCCACGCGCTCGACGCAGAAGCGGCAAACTTTTTTCTTGCGGAAATATTGGCGCTTGCCCCCGCGGCGCGGGCCGCCGGGTCCGCCACCTCCCGGGCCACCGGGACCGCCACCTTCGCGGCGCTGGCCTCCCCCTCCGCCACCGGAGTAACCTTCGCGGCGTTGCCCCCCACCGCCGGAATGCCCTTCGGAGCGGTGTGAACCACCGCCACCACTGGGGGGACCTTCCGCGCGTGGCGCGCTCGGAGCTGGCGTTTCTGCTGGTGCTTTTATCGGTTCATCGGCCATCGTGTTTCCTTTCTCTTAAAACCTGGCGGGCTGCAGTCGCCGACGCGCCAAACGCAGCGCTATGGCGACCGCGCGTCGAGCCCGCATGCGTTAGCTGGCCGCCGTTTGTTCTGCGGCGGGTGGAACTTGCTGCTGGGGTGCAGGCGCCCCTGCCGGCTTGCGCGGGCGGCGACTGGCGCGCCGCTCTCGATGGTGCACGAGTTTCTGCTGGCGTTTCAGATCTTCGTCCAAGCGCACCGTTTGATACTTGATGACGGCGTCGGAAACTTTCAGGCGCCGCTCGAGTTCCTTTATGATGTCGCTCTGCGCGCTGCGCAAGACCATGTAGACGAAGAAACCCTCGCGGTGTTTCGACACACGATAGGCCAGCCGGCGCGTGCCCCACTTCTCGGTCTTCTCGACTTTGCCACCGTGTTCGACGGCGGAGTGCTCGAGTGTGGCCACGATCTTGCTGATTTCTTCCTCCGGCGTGGCCGGACGGCAGATGAAGATCAAGTCGTACAAGCGTTCTTCCATGTGGTTTGACTCCGTTTCTGAAACTCGAATTGCTCTAAACCAAAAGCTAACTCTTGCATCGCTTCGCAGCAGTTGTCTCCGATCGAGAACTCAGCCGCGATGACGCGCCAACGGCGCGGAGCATGCCAGCCCGGGGCAACGCCCCGGGAACGTACCCGAATATATGTTCCGCCCTGTAAGGGCGGAGGATTCCTGCGCCCTTGCAGGGCGCACCGACCGAATCCGAAACCCAGGGCGTTGCCCCGGGCTGGAGCGCGTCGGCGCTTTCAGCGCCGGAATCAAACCCGTGCAACTCCGAACTCAAGCGTCATGCTGGTCGGCCATTTGTGAGATGACTTCTACTTTTCTGGCGAGCTACCCGCCCCCGCCGCGCCGTTCGGCGTAAGAGTAGAGCTCGCACCCGTTCCTAGCCGGCTGCTTCGTCCTCGCCGGGCGGTGGCACGCGGCGATTGAAGTGATTCATCGCGCGCGCTGTTCCTTCCGCCACAATCATTTTCACGGCCTCGGCGCCTTGTTCGACTTCCTCGGCGACGAGGTCTTCTTCGTCACGGCGGATCTGGCGAAGCACGTATTCCTTCAGATCGCCCTTGAAACTGTCAGGCTCAGGCTGTACGCCCAGCCGGACGCGCGGAAACTCCATCGTACCCAGCGCGCCGATCACGGACTTCAATCCGTTGTGTCCGCCCGCCGAGCCGCGCTCACGCACGCGAATCATCCCCCACGGCAGCGCGAAGTCATCGCAAACCACGATCACATCGGCCGGCTCGCACTCGGTGCGCCCCAACAGCTCGCGGACCGCCAGCCCGCTCAAGTTCATCATGGTTTGCGGCTGGGCGAGCACCACATCGTGCCCCGCGATCTTTCCATGGCCTACATGGGATTTCGCCTCGCGCCTTGTCAAGCGAATACCGGCCTCCTCGGCCAGCTTATCCACAACCAGGAAACCCAGGTTATGCGGCGTCCAGGCATATTCGATGCCCGGATTGCCCAGGCCTACGATCAGACGCATCGGTCTCCGGCGTGCTCCACGCTTCCCTTAAAGCCAGTCGCTTTCACCCCCACGAGATGCAGGGCTCAGGGTAAACGTTCAGCGTAAAAGTAGAGCCCGCTCCCGGATACTCGTCGCGCTGCTCGCGCAACACGGCCATAGGCGGCCACGCGGAAGCACCCCGCGCTACTTCTTCTTTTCCTTCTCGGCAGGCGGAGCCACTTCTGCTTCGCCCTCCTCGGTTTCCTTCTTGCCCTTCTTGATGACTTCGGGCTCGGCTGGCGGGGCGGCGGCATCGGCGGCCACGACTTCCGCAGGCTTCTCTTCCTCGACGCGCAGAGTGACGACGTGTGCCAGCACGCGCAACGGGTCAGTGAGAATTTTTATTTTTTGAAGATCGACCTTGATATCCGACGCGCGAAGCTGCATGCCGATCATCAATTCGGAGATGTCCAGACGGAATTCCGTGGGGATATCGCTGGGCAGGCATTCGATCTCCACTTCACGGGTAACCATTTCGAAGACGCCGCCTTGGAGCTTGACACCCTGGGCTTCCCCGAAGGTGTGCACCGGAATCCTCACGCGCATGCGCACATCCATGGCGATGCGGAGCAAGTCCACATGCAGAAGGTGACCTTTCACCGGGTCCACGATCCAATCCTTCACGATCGCAGTTTCCTCCGCATCTTTCACCTTGATTTTGAAAATCGTGTTGTGGCCTGAGGGTGAGCGGAGAATAGCGGACACCTGCTTGGCATTGACTTCCAGCGCCTGCGAACCGCCCTTGCCGCCGTAAATAACGGCAGGGACTTGCCCCGTAAGGCGAACGCGCCGCGCGGCATTCTTCCCCCGAGTTTCCCTGGGAGCTGCTTCAACAATGATCTGTTCCATAAGTCCTTCCTCGTTTCCTTACCATTGGCCACCCACGGAAACACGAGTTACGTCGCCAGGGCAAGCCGTCAGAAAAAAAACAATTCGCTGATCGAAGTCTCTTCGTGGATCGAGTGGATACCGCGCGCCAGCAGGCCGGCGACACTCAGAACCTTGATGCGTGAAACTTTTTTGGCCGCTTCGGCGAGCGGCACGGAATCGGTAACGACCACTTCCTCGATGGCCGACTTGCAAATGCGTTCGACCGCCGGTCCGGAAAGCACCGCGTGCGTGCAGGCGGCAAAGACTTTCGTGGCGCCCTCTTTCAGCAAAGCCTCGGCTGTCTTCACGAGCGTGCCCGCGGTGTCGATAATGTCGTCGATAATCAGCGTGGTACGGCCCTGGACGTCGCCGATCAGGTGCATCACTTCGCTGACGTCAATATCCACGCGGCGTTTGTCCACGATCGCCAGGGGGGCGTCCAGCTTTTTCGCGAAGGCGCGCGCGCGTTCGACCCCTCCGGCGTCCGGAGAGACCACAGTCAGATCGCGCAGATTTTTGTGCTTGAAATATTCGATCAGGACCGGCGAGGCATACAGGTGGTCAACAGGAACGTTGAAGTAGCCCTGAATCTGCGGTGCGTGCAGATCCAGCGTCAAGGCGCGGCTCGCGCCGGCGGTTTCCAGCAGATCGGCGACCAGCTTCGCGGAAATCGGGACGCGCGGTTTGTCCTTGCGGTCCTGGCGCGCGTAGCAGTAGTACGGCATCACGGCGGTGATCCGCCAGGCCGAGGCTCGCTTGAACGCGTCGATCATCATCAACAATTCCATGAGGTGAAAATCCGCCGGATTCGTGCCGGGCTGCACGACGAAGACGTCCGCGCCACGCACGTTTTCCAGAATCTGAAAATAAATTTCGCCGTCGCTGAACTTCCCGAGCTTGGCGTCACCTGGTTTGGCGCCCAGGTGGCGGCAAATATCCTCGGCCAGGCGCGGGTTAGCGCTGCCACTGAAAATTTTAAACTTGTCGTCGGTCAAGAAAGTTCCTTCGCGCGCTGGAACCGTTCAGGCGAAATCCGGCCCGCCCAATTTACGGCGGTATTCTGCCCGCGAAAGAGTCGAGCAGACAAAAACCTGGTCCTTCGGAAATGCCCGAGCAGCTCGGCGCGCCTTCGCTGGGTTTCGGAATATTCCAAACACCGCCGAACCGCTACCCGCCAGCGAGGCCCCTGCAGCTCCTTGCCGAAGCAACTCCCTCTTGATCGCAGCCAGTCGGGAATATCGCGGGAAGACGGCCGCCTCAAAATCGTTTGAAAGGGCTTCCCCCTGCGGGCTCCAGCACAGAGCACAGAACTGCCACAGTTTAGAGGGGTCGGGAGGCTTTGTCAATCGCGGCGCGAGCCACTGGTACGCGTCCCGTGTGTGCACGGCGAGATCGCCTGGCGAGACCACCACTACTGGGTGCCTGGGAACATCCGGCAATGGATAGATTTCATCTCCTCGACCTACACCGAGAGCCCGTCCACCACGCAGAAAAAACGGCACATCGGCGCCGAGCTGCGAGGCGATCTCAACCAGGCGGGCGGCTTCCATGCGTTTCCCGCTCAAACGCAGGAGACCGATGAGCGCGGCAGCGGCGTCGCTCGAGCCGCCGCCCAGCCCTCGGCCGACGGGGATGCGCTTGATGAGCACGGCACTTACGCCCCGCTTAAAACGAAGTTCGCGCCGCAGTTCATCAAGGGCTCGATAGACAAGATTGTCGCGGCCATTTTCCCCGGCCAAGGCGGCATTACCAACGATGCGCAGATCGATGCGCGTGCTATGGCTCGCTTCGAGCTCCAGCGTGTCGCGCAATGTGATCGTCTGGAAGATGGTGCGCAACTCGTGATAGCCGTCCGTGCGCCGCCCCAGAACCTCGAGGCGCAGATTGACCTTTGCGTATGCCGGAACCAGGACGGATTTCATGGCGAGGTATGCTACTACGGCTTGGCGTCGCTGGGGGTTTTCTGCTGAACGAGACGCCGCTTCAGAGCGGAGATCTTTTGTTCCACTTCCGCGAGCCTGTCGGGCTCGAAATCACCCGGCAGCACGTGGTGCCATTCGTCAACCGATTTCTGCCACTGCGCCTCCGCGAGATCGTCCTTGCCGATCTTGGAGTAAAGATCGCCGAGATGGCTTAGAATCGTGGGATCGTGACTCTCGCGGCTGGCCGCCTTTCGCAGCGGCTCTTCCGCTTCGGTATACCTATTCTGTTTGAAGTAGGCCCAGCCAAGACTGTCCAAATAAGCGGGATTGGTGGGATCTTCGGCCAGCGCGCGCTTGATCAGCTCCGTGGCTTCGTCCAGGCGAACGCCGCGGTCGGCCAGCATGTAGCCGTAATAGTTGAGCGCCGCGGGGTTGCGAGGATTGGCGTTGAGCACTTGCCGGAACTGCTCCTCGGCCTGGTCGAATTTCTTTTGCCGCTCGAAAATCGCGCCAAGCAGGAAACCGACGGTTTCCTTATCGGAGGGCCGGGGGGCGATCTTTTCCGCGGCATGAACGGCCTGTTCGGCTTCGGGCCAGCGGCGCGCTTGTTCCTCAACCTGGGCAAGGTCAAGTTGAATTTCAAAATCGGCTGAGGTTCCGTCGAGCAGCTGGCGAAGTTGCGCGACCGCTTGATCGGTCTGCGCGTTTTGTCCCAGGAGCAACGCCTGGGTGGTGCGGATGGCGCGATCTTTCGGATAGGCATCCAGAGCCTTACGCGCCGTCTCGAGCGCTTTCGGGATGTCGCGCGCAACGCGGTACGTGTCGATAATCATCGCACGAGCCCGGCGATCTTCCTCGGGCCCCAGGCGCAGCATCTCTTCAAACGTGTTCACCGCGGCGCTGTAGTTGCTCACATCTCGGTAGAGTTGTCCGAGCTGCTGGTACAGGATCGCGAGAGTGCGCCGCCGCGTTGGGGTGAACTCCGACTGGGTTTTCACGCCCGCTACGGCGTCGGAGAGCACGCGGATGGCGTCATCGAAGCGGCCCTGTGCTTGGTAAATCGAGGACTCGTAGTAGATCACTTCCAGATTGCCCGGCGCGCGTTGCTTGGCGAGCAAGACGTTCTGTTCGGCCTTGTCGAGCTGTTTCAATTGGCGGTAAATCTCTGCCAGGCGGAGATAGTTGTTCGGATCTTCAGCATCCATTTCCGCGAGACGCTGATATTGCTCGAGCGCTTGCGGATATTTCTCTTCGTTCAGGAGAGTTTGCGCGAGCCCCCGGCGGTGGTTGATGTCGCCGGGCTGAGCTTCCTCGGCCTTGCGGTAGGCTTCTTCGGCATTCGGCAGGTCGTGAATCTGGGTGTACGCATCTCCGTAGAGGTCCCACAACCGTGGCGTAGGCGCGCCGTCCAGGATTCCTTTGAGCGTGGATATGGCCTCCTGCGATTTGCCTTCGTCGAGCAAGAGTTGCGTGAGCTGCTCGACGGCATTTTCATTTTCGGGTTCGTGGGCGAGCAAAGCGCGAAGTACCCCTTCCGCCTTGTCGTGCTCGTTCTGCAGGCGGTAGAGCCGCGCAAGCCACAACGCGGCGTCGGTGTCCGCGGGATCGAGACGCATGATTTCGCGGTACTGCTCCGCCGCGCGAGCCAGCGTATCGTGCTGTCCGGAAGTGTCGCTCATATCACCCAGCGTGCGAACGTATATCCTTGCCAGCAGCCGTCGGGCAGGCAGATTGTCCGGATCTTTGGCAATGATTGATTGCGCTTCATTGACCGCGTCGCGGATGCGCTGGGATTGATAATAAATTTCGGCCAGCTCTTCACTGATCTGCTGACTGTTTGGATCGAGGGCGTAGGCTTTCTTGTAAAAATCGATGGCGCGGTTGGCGTCTTCGGCGTGGCTGGAGGCTTCGTATTCCTGTTGGTAGTAGTGGCCGAGCGTGAAGTAGTAGTAGGCATCCGCGCGCTGGTCCACTTCGGTGGGCTTGCCGGACTGCGCTGCGGGTTGCGGTTTCGCGGGTGACTGCCGGTCCGCCTGCGGCGCTGCGGCGGCACGGGGCCCGCCTGCGGCGGTAAGTGCAAGCAGGGATACGGCCAATAGCTGACTGATTTTCATCGCGTCACCACACTCTTTGATGCTTGGACCACCCCAGAGGTTCCCTCGGCTCCGCGGTCCGCGCGTCGGCGACTTCGAGCCCGCCGGAATCGGGGGAGGGCTCTACTTGGAGCCCACTTCAATATTGTATCGGTTTTGGCCTCCCGATTTCTGAATATCCTCAAGGAATGCGCGTGTTATTCAATGCCTGAAATGCCGCACGCCGCAGAAGACCATGGCGAGGCCCAGCCGATCGGCAGCAGCGATCACTTCGGGGTCGCGGACCGAGCCGCCCGGCTGAATCACGGCAGTGGCGCCGGCTTTCGCCGCTTCTTCCACGCCATCAGGGAACGGAAAAAAAGCGTCCGAAGCCACGACGCTTCCCGCGAGCGGCAGTTGGGCTTTCATTACGGCGATTTTCACGGAGTCCACGCGGCTCATCTGTCCCGCGCCGACGCCCACGGTCTGCCCGGCGCGCGCGAAGACAATGGCGTTCGACTTCACGTGTTTGCACACTTTCCAACCGAAAAGCATGGCGTCAATCTCTTCACGAGTGGGCGCGCGCTTGGTGAGCACTTTCAGATCGCCTTCCGCGAGTTGGTGACGATCCTGCTCCTGCACGAGGACGCCGCCCGAAATCCGTTTGAGTTCCCAATCTCTCTCTTGCCCGACGGAATCATGTGCGGGGAGTTGCAACAGCCGGAGATTTTTCTTGGCTGCGAATTTTTCGAGCGCGGCTGGCTCGTATCCTGGGGCGGCGATGCACTCCACAAAGAGTTTCGCCACTTCTTCAGCGGTCGCAGCATCGAGCGTACGGTTGAACGCCATTACGCCACCGAACGCTGAAATCGGATCGCAAGCCAGCGCCTTCGCGTAGGCTTCCACGAGCGTGTCCTGTTCGGCAGCGCCGCAGGGATTATTGTGTTTCACGATGACAGCCGCGGGCCGCAGGAATTCTCCGGCAAGGGTGAGGGCCGCTTCGAGGTCCACGAGATTGTTATAGGAAAGCTCTTTGCCTTGTAGTTGCCGTGCTGCGGAAAGGCCCGTAATGATGGATCCCTCGGACGTGTATAAAGCGGCGCGCTGATGCGGATTCTCGCCGTAGCGAAGCTCCTGCCGGCGCGTGAAGGCGAAGTGCAGGCGCTCAGGCAGCACGGGGCGCTGGCTCAATTCAAGGGAGCCGTTGCCGGCGGAAAGGCGTTCGAGCTCAGTGGCAATCTTGCCGTCGTAACGCGCGGTCAGTGCGAACGCCTTGCGCGCCAGCTCGAGCCGCGTCGCGAGGCTCACTTCGCCGTGCGTTGCGATTTCGGCGGCCACGGAGGTGTAGTCGAGGGGGTCGGTTACCACCGCCACGCTCTCGAAATTTTTCGCGGCTGAACGAACCATGGTCGGCCCGCCGATATCAATGTTCTCGATCAGCTCATTGGGCGTGAGATCCGGCTTCGCGGCGGTGGCCTCAAAAGGATAAAGATTGACCACGACGAGATCGATCGGGGCAATCTTGTGCTCGGCGGTCTGCTGGCGGTCGCCCGCATCGCCGCGGCGAAACAAGATCCCGCCGTGAACTTTCGGGTGCAGGGTTTTAACCCGCCCGCCAAGCATCTCGGGCCACCCCGTTAAATCGGAAACATCGCGGACGGTGATTCCACTCTCGCGCAAGAGGCGCGCCGTGCCCCCGGTCGACACAATCTCAATGCCGAGCGCGGAGAGTTGCCGCGCAAACTCGGTAAGTCCGCTCTTGTCGTAAACACTTACCAGCGCGCGTTCCACGGGCACAGAGACCTCCGAAGATCACCAGGAAAACGGCTATTGTAAGCGCGTTGGCCGGAATCGAGAAGCGAGAACTGGGTACTGACCGAAAATCAGAACAATTCGCAGTGTCGTTTTCGGTCTCACCAAACTACTTGTCACGATGCGGGCGGTGAGGGGAATCGCACGGGGACTGCCGATAATTCTTTGTCCCGAAAAGAGGGCGCGGAGGACGGAGAATACAGTTTCTGTTTGACTTATCTCAGGGCAACTGAACTCTCAAGACTTTACACGCGCTTTGAGCCGCGCGTGTTTGCCATCCACGGTGACGACGAACTCGACTTCGCGGGCGCTTTGTTGCTTCTTGAGATCTCCGGTTTTCTGGCGGACGAACTGTTGAAAGGCATCCAGCGTTAGCCGGTCGGCATCTTCTCCGGCCAGTTCTTTCGCGCGGCGAAAGGCGGCATAGAGGTCTTCCACTTTTTTCTTTTCGTGGTCGGGGTCTTTGCAGGAGATCGTAAACGCAAACGGCTGTGAGGCCTTGGATGCGGATTCGGCGGCCTCCTTTTGTTTCCGCAGGTTCTCAATTTCCCGAGCCGCCGCGCCAAAGTGCCGCTCTACAGTGCCTTCCTCCTTTTTTTTCATCCTCTTGCGGAAAATTTCGCGATACTTCGTATACATTTGAGCGAGATTGCTGTAGCGGAAGCGCTGCGCAAAATTCATTTGCGAGCCACGATCGCTGTAGCGCTTCATCGTGATTTCGATGCGCCACTCGAGGTCCGCGGGCGGGCGTTTCTTGCCTCCGCCGAAGTATTGTTCGTACTCGATCTTCAACTGGCGGATGTCCTTCTCGAGCTGGTTCATGTCTTCTTCAGTAGTCTTGGCCATAGCAGGTAGCCACATCGATGCTAAGGGTGACTGCGCCAACGGTCAACGCACCCGGCGGCAAGCGGTGCGGAACAGGCAATGCTTCCACGTACAATCTGCTGTTCAGACGACGTTTGGCCCGCTGTTTGCGTTTCGTCTGAACAGGATTGCCCGGTGTCGCAGCCTGTGCTCCAATGCCTTTTGAGTGTTCGCCGCCGTCACACGTCGAAATCACCTTGCGCTGGTGCAAAAGCCGCGCCCGCGCTTGAGGCCCGGGTGGGCGTTGGTCCGCGTTCGCCTGGCGGGAATCTGCAATACCGATATTGAAATCCTGCGCGGCTATCACAATTTTCACGGCACGCTCGGCCACGAATTCGTGGGTGATGTCGTGAGGGTTGCTAGCGCAAGCGATAAATACTGGGTGGGGCGGCGCGTTGTCGGTGAAATCAATGTTGCGTGCGCCGGCCTGGAGTTTCGTCATCACGGGCGGAGGAAGATATGCGGCTACTGCCGCCGCGGAATCCCAACGCATTGCCAGCGGCGACGTGTGCTTGGAATCCTGGGCCACGATGGCGCCTTCGCCGAATTCTTGGCGCTGCCGGTCGTGAATCTACACCGCGTGCCCGCAGGCGTCCCTGATGACGCGGCCGTATTCACCGAACCGCTCGCCGCAGCATGTGAAATCCTCGAACAGGTTGACGTCAGCGCACACCGCGAGGCATGCGTGCTTGGCGACGGCAAGCTCGCCCAGTTGATCGGGGGCGTCCTGCGCACTGCGGGCCTGCGCGTGGTGATGATCGGCAAACATGCGAGTAAGCTGCGCCTGGCGCGCCGCGCGGGCATCGAGACTGTCCAAGTCGGCGGACGCGCACCTCGCCGGGCGAATGCGTTCACGCTCGTCGTTGAAGCGACGGGCTCAGCCTCGGGCCTCGCGATGGCGCAACAAATCACCGCCCCGCGCGGCACGCTGGTGCTCAAATCCACGTTCCACGGCGCGGCGCCTGTCGAGACGTGGCCGATCGTGGTGAAGGAAATTACCCTCATCGGCTCGCGGTGCGGCCCATTTCATCCCGCACTCGACCTGCTGCGGTCGGGACGCGTCGATCCGCGTCCGCTGATTTCGCGTGTTTTCAAATTAAAGGACGTAGCGAAGGCCATCCGCTACGCGCAGCGGCCCGGCGTGATGAAAGTGTTGTTACGTTCGCAGGACATAGACTCGAAAGAATGATTGGAGCGCCAATGAAAGATTTGGGTGAAAAGCTAGTGCGGGTGGTTAGTTCGGCAGAGGCGATTCTTTCGCAGGTGCCCGAGACGGAAACCAGCAAGCCCGTGTTGTCCGGGGGTTGGTCACGGAAACAGGTCCTCGGACATCTGATCGATTCGGCTTCCAACAACCACCAGCGATTTGTGAGGGCAACACTACAAGCTTCGTTGGATTTTCCTGGCTACGATCAGGATGGTTGTGTGCGTGTGCAAGCCGTCGAAGAGGCGCGCTGGTCCCTTCTGGTTGCTTTGTGGGCTGATTACAACCGCTATCTCGCTCATGTGATCGCGCATCTGCCCGCGTCCAGGCTGGAAACTCTTTGCCGCATTGGCTCGGGCGAGGCTGTAACACTGAGGTTCCTGGCGGAGGATTATTTGCGGCACCTGCTGCACCATCTAGGCCAAATTGGTGCCGCAACTTCGATTTGAAGGCAACAGGCCGTCCGATTTGCGGGCGGGCAGTTTGTGTCGGGAATTTGAATGGTTGTTGGACGAAATCTATTCCTGAGAAGATGGCGGATACCTCATGCGCGCCCCGGACGCGTGGCCACGGGAACCATGCGGCCTTTTTCCAGAGTGAACGTCGTCCCACGCCATTCGATCTGATTCACGGCGAAGCTGGCCAGCCAGACGAAAAAGGAAAGCAGGTCGCGGATTGGCAGCAGCCAGAACCGGCGCCGCAAAATCGGATCGCGCAAGCCCCAGACGCCCACTGTCCACGCCATCGCGAACCGCAATACGAAATATGCGCCCAGATACGCCGACGCGATTGCCGCGGATGGCGCCGCGCAGGCTGCCGCGATCGCCCACGGCAGTCCGTGCGTGAATAGCATGCCAAAGTGGCCGCCCGGACGGATATTGCGGATTCCGATGGCCCAGCGCAATTCGTGGCGCAGATACGCGCCCAGCGTCTGGGATGGAAATGCCATCCAGACCGGCTCGGATAGCACCTCGATGCGATAGCCGCGATCCGCAATGCGGCGGCCCAGTTCGTAGTCATCCGAGTGCAGGTCGACCATCTGCTCGAAGCCGCCGATTTCGGCGAGATGGCGCTTCGTTGTGGCCATCGTCGAACCCATCATGAATTTGACGCCTTCGAGTTCGCGCGCCACCAGAGCCGCGCCGCAAAATGCGGCGGAGGAGCCCACGCAATCCATGGCGGCGACGAATTGCAGGTTGTCGATGCCGCGATAGAGCGCCGTCACGCCGCCTACTTTTGGATCGCGAAACATCGTCGCGATACTCCTCAGATATCCCGGATCGACACGCACGTCGCTGTCCGTAATGACCAGGAGATCATGCCGCGCCTCGCGCGCCAGCCGGCAAAGATTTGAAACTTTGCTGTTCGGCCCGAGACGGTCCTCCACAACGATGACGCGGATCGGCCTGTCTGGAAAATCCGCGATCAACTTTTCGAGGATTGGAACGGCGGGGTCGGCGGAATCCGAGACCGCGAACAGAATCTCGAATTCAGGATAGTCCTGCCGGCAGAAGCTGGCGAAATTTTCGTATGCGTTGGGATCGAGGCCGCGCACGGGCTTCAGCACGCTGATTGGAGCGGGGGCTTCACCTGTAACAATGACAGGATTCCCACCAAGAGCATTGCTTGACGCCCGATGCGCCACATGAAAAAACCGCCATGCGGAATAAATGCCCATGAGGTAATAGAGCAGAGGTCCGAGCGCCAATCCGAGAATCGCCCAGCGAAGGAAGGAGAATGCGGAGGGCCAATGAAGCGATGACGGAAGATCGTCCACCCAGGCCATCGCTACACCAAAACAGATCAGAAGAATCCCCGCCCAGCGCGTCGCATTCAATTGCTCGCCCAGAAAAATCTTCGCGCCGAATGCGCCCGCGACGTACGCCAGCGACGTCGCAGGAATCACAAAACTTACCGGAAACCAGGACAGCATCGTCAAAAAAGAGAAGAACGACGCCGTCATGAGCAGCACGCCCAGCCAGAGCCACCTCACGCGGAGCGCGCGAAGGACAAAGGAGGCAATCGCGCGCGGGCGAAAATCGTGCACCTCGCCCAAGAGTTTCATCGCGTGCGTCAGGCAGATTTCTCCGCCCGTGCCCGTTACCACCACGAAAATGAGAATGGGTGCGGCGCGCATATCAGGCCGACTTCGCGGCTTCGGTGGTGCGGTGCGGCGTGCGGTTGATTAAAAGAACGCCCAGGAAAATCAGAACGATTCCGATGGAGCGCGCCGCCGAAACATGCTCGCCGAGGAACAGATACCCAAGCAGCGGCACCAGAGCGTAGGCAATCGCGGAAAACGGCATCACGAAACTGTAGTCGGCCCATGAAAGTACCAGCATGTGGCAGACCATGAAGAGCAGCATCAGCGTGATACCCAGCCAAATCGTTCCGCTCGTCAGCACCCGCGCGGCGCCTGCTTCCAACGCCGGCAGATGCGAAATATCCAGGTCTCCCACGTCTTTCATGCCTTTGCTGAGGATCGTATTTCCCACCGACCCGAGTATTACGAGCAGGAAAAGAAGCACGTAGGTTTTGGTCTGATGCGTTTTGGCGGAAGTCATTTCAGGCAGAGCATCAATCCAATTCTTTCGCCCGGCTTTGAATCGCGAAGGAAAGACCCCGCCTCTGAAGAGGCGGGCTACGGCAGCTGCTGCACACAACACGTCCGGAAAAATTGTGGCATGCGGGAATCTGTTGTAGCCCGGGTCTTCAGACCCGGGGATTTCCCATCACGACACTCAAGAAATAGTCGGAGGGGCAATCAGTCCCCGGCGCCCGAGGGCGAGGCCGCCGCAGCGGTCTGCGCCATTTCGCGCGCCGTGGCTTTGCGCTCGTGCAAGAACTTGAAGAACTCGACACCTTCGCGAAGCCGCCGTTTCATCACTTCGGGGTCCCGCACCATCCCGCCGAACAGCGAGAGCATTTTCCGCGGCCGGAAATAAAACTTCCGGTAAAACTCTTCGACCGAACTGAAAATGACGCTGGATTGCAGACTCGGGTAGTTCATCGCCGCCGTCTGGATTCCGTGTGTGTCGACCAGTTCGCCGGTTTGAATTTGCAGCCAGCCTTGCTCTTGCGCCTGGCGGTACAGTTCCGTGCCGGGATAGGGCGCGGCCAGAGAAACCTGAATCGTTTCTGGCTCGATGTCGCAGGCAAACTTGATCGTCTTCTGGATCGTTTGTGGCGTTTCACCCGGGAGTCCGAGGATGAACGTCCCGTGGATGACGATGCCCAGGTCTTTCGCATTGCGCGAAAATTCGCGCGCGATGTCCAGGCGAACACCTTTCTTGATGTTGATCAGAATCTGATCGTCGCCGGACTCATATCCAACCAGAAGAAGGCGCAGGCCGTTATCTTTCATAATTTCGAGCGTCTTGCGCGGCACGTTGGCCTTCGCATTGCACGACCAGTTGAGCCCGAGCTTCCCCAGGCGCCGCGCGATTTCCTCCGCGCGCGGCAGGTCGTCGGTGAAAGTGTCATCGTCGAAAAAGAATTCGCGCACCTGCGGAAAATGCTGCTTCGCCAGAGCCATTTCGGCGGCCACGTTGTCCGCGCTGCGCACGCGGTAGCGATGCCCGCCCAGCGTTTGGGGCCACAAGCAGAACGTACACTTCGAGCGGCAACCTCGGCCGGTATAGAGAGACACGTAGGGGTGCTGCAAATAGCCAATAAAATAATTTTCAATCGTCAGGTCGCGCTTATACACGTCCACGACGTACGGCAGATCGTCCATGTTCTCAATTGTCGGGCGAGGCGGCGTGAACGCGACGCGTCCGTTGTCCCGGTACGCGAGGCCGCCGACATCCTTCAGCGGCTTGCGAGATGCAACGTCCGCGCAAATATAATCAAACTCTCCGACCGCAACCCAATCCACCGCCGGCGCGGCGTTCATCGATTGCATCGGCAGGACGCCTACGTGCGCGCCAACCATGCCGATCATGATCTTGGGATTTACTTCCTTCAGGTGTGCTGCAAATTTCGCGTCGTTGGCGAAGGACGGCGTGCTGGTATGCAGCACCGCCAATTCGTAGTCCTTTGCCAGAGGAGCCACTTGTTCGACCGTCAGGCCGTCCGGGGGAGCATCGACGAGCCGGCTGCCCGGGACCATCGCCGCAGGTTGGGCCAGCCACGTCGGGTACCAAAATGACTTGATCTCGCGCCGCGCCTGGTAGCGCGCGCCAGCCCCGCCGTCAAAGCCTTCATAGCTCGGTGGATTCAAAAACAATGTCTTCATCACTTCAGGCATTCCTACATTCCCCCTCGCGCCGGATTCGCGAACTAGTGGCACAGGCCTCAGCCTGTGTTTTCTTGATTCTATATGGTTCGCACCGGCGCACAGGCTGAAGCCTGTGCCACCGCCCTGACTGGAACCAGCATTTTACCCGAAACGCGCCCTTCACCACCACGAAAACTCACCTATTGCAGCACCTTTGCCAACTGCCCGGTCGTGCGAAGCAATTCCAGCTGCGTTTGCTGACGGGCATAGTTGGCATCGAGAAACGAGAGCCATTTATCGTTTTCGTCCAGGTGCGCCGCCTCCAAGTCCCTCAGGCTGCCGCGTCCTTGATCGAATTGTATTTGCAGAATGCGCAGATTCTCCTGCGAGAGTTGCAGTTCCAGCCGCGCCACTTCTCCCGTGAGATCGGCCTCGTGCACCTGCCTGGTCATGCGCCGGACATTGAGGGAAAGCTCGCTGCGCTTCTTCGCCAGCAACAGTTCGGCAGTGTTCAAGTCGGCTCGCGCAAATGCGACCGCGGATGTGGTGCGGGAAGCAAAAATCGGGATGCGCACTTCCAAGCCGAAGATGACGTTGTTGCGCTGAAATTTCTTGAAAAAATCGGTGTAATTGTTGGTATTGCTGAGGATGTTGTACTGGCCGATAAGGGAGACCGTGGGCCAATATCCTCCTTGTTCGCCTTTTAGTTTTTCCTCGCGCGCGCGCCGTTCGATTTCCGCCTGCTTTAGCTCGATATTGTTCGCCATCGCTTGCAAGACCAGGTCTTTCGCCTCATCCGCCGCGGCGCCCGGGAGATCTTCGGCCGAGACTTCGATGGGTAGATCGGGCGGGAGACCCATCATGTCGCGCAATTCTCCGGAAAGTAAATCTTCACGATCTTCGAGTTGCGCCATGCGTTGCTCGATTCGAGCTGTCGTGAGCTGGGCGCGCGTGACTTCAATTGGCAGTTCGCGCCCTGCATCGGCGCGCTCGCGCATCGATTCAAGGATGCGTCCTGCGCTTAGACGTTCGCCGCGCATCAATTCCTGCGCGTGGCGCACTTTCGCTAATTCCAAGTATTCGAGCGCGGCCCGCACCATCACGGAGTCGCGCACGCCTTCCATGGAGAACCGCTGCTCCTCGGCCCTCTGCTCGGCCGCGCGCTGCTCGCCCTTGAGAGGCGGATTGAATATCTGCTGATCGTAGGACAAGCTGAAGATTGCGGGCACTCCGCCACCCGCCATCAATGGGAATCCGTTCGTGTACGCGGCGCCGGTTCCAGTGTAAAAGTTCGGACGGAACACCGCCCGGGTCACGCCGGCCTCGCGCTGCACCAGGCCGTATTGCAGACGGGCCAGCGCGAGATCGCGACTATTCCCAACGGCCAGCGTGACTGCTTCCTTGAGCGTCAGCTTGCGCGAAATCACTTGGTCCTGTGCTTGAATGGCCGAAAGGCCGCTCAAGGTGAGCAGCAAGATCCACACCGCGCGCCCCGCATCTCGACGCGGGACGCCTGCGGCGCTCGTTCTCTCATTCATGACCGCATTCTCGTCTTCCCGTGGGCCGTTATTTCTTGCCGACCCGTCCGCCCTCGTTCCGGATAGTATAACGCCGCTAATTTTTCGTGCCTTCGGTCTCTGGCTTCGTGTCTAAATTGAATCGTCATTGACCTGGCTATTCGTAGCGCAGCGATTCGGTAGGCTGCAGGTCCGCGGCTCGTTCGGCAGGCAAATAGCCGAAGAAAACGCCGACCGAACAGGACACCAGAAACGCCAGGACGACCGACTGCCACGGTACCGGCACGCGCAGATTCCCCGGAAGCAACGGCTGGACAATGACGGGGATGGCAACCGCAATGAGGATCCCCAACACCGATCCGAATCCGCTGATCAAGAAAGCCTCCAGCAAAAACTGAGTCAGAATTTCGCTGCGCCGCGCTCCGATGGCCTTGCGAATCCCAATCTCGCGAGTGCGCTCCCTGACAGTCACCAGCATGATATTCATGATTCCGATGCCGCTGACCAGCAGCGCGATGAACCCAATCAGCACCAGCACGATAGTCAGCGCCAGCGCAATTTTGCGGGCCGCATCCAGAATCGAGCTGAGATTCATTACCTGATAGCGCGCACGCGTGGGATGCCGGTTACGCAACAGCGCCTCCAGCTGCCGCGTCACCGGAACAACTCCCTCGGGCGTTCCGGCCTGCGCGTACAACATCTCGAGCGAAGTATCTCCCGTGTAGTATTTCATCAGCGGGAAAGGAATTAATACGGAATAATCCTGAATCTCTGATAGGCCGAATGTTTCCACGCGTTCCTTGAATACGCCGATGACCGTATAGCTGAATTCGCCGACCCTCAGGTTGCGTCCGACCGGGTCGGCGAATGGGAAGACCAGATTGGCGAGTTGCGTGGTAATCAAGCAGACCCTGCTGCGCGCATAGATGTCATCGGTATCCACAAATCTGCCGCGCAAGATCAGCAGGTTGCGAATTTGCTGGAATCCCTCCGTGACGCCAACTAGATTTACCGTGCGTTCCAGCGAACCGGCCAATACCGAGCTCTGCATGCCGCGCGTCCCCGCCACGGTTACGACCCCTGGAACCGCCGCCTTCGCGGCATTCATGTCCTCGAGTGACAATTCATCCTGCAGCATGATGGGACGATTAGGATCGATATCCAGACGCGCGTAAACCAGGTTCGAGCCGACGCCTTCAATTTGCGCGATGACGTAGCGCCGCCCGCTTAACGCCACGGTTACCACCAGCACGATGCAGGCGCTGCCGATGACCACGCCAAGCGTCGTCAAAAACGCGCGGATCTTGTTCGCCCAAAGAGCCTCCAGAGCGACCATCCAGGTTTCATTGCGAAGCATCATGATTGCTGTCGTTGACTATAGCAAACCTAAGATGAAAAAAAACCGGCGGGACGTTGGATAGGCCGTTCACGGGGCCGTTCCAGCTGCCGCCATGCGTTGCCCGCACATCGATATGGCATCGCTTGGGAGATTCGGGCAGCGGGGTGTTTCGCGGCGGTTTATTTCTTTTGCACTCGCTTCCAGGCTTCTTCCACGGGTTTGTTGTGCGGATCAAGAGCCAAGGCCGCGCGATAATCCTCGGCCGCTTCCGAAAATCTGCTCTGGCCCTCATGGAGCTTTCCGAGCCATTCGAGTGCGAAGGAATGCGGCGGAAGATCGGAGTTGTCGGGAGCCGTGGCGAGGTAGGACTTCAGCAAGGATTCCGCTTCGGCAGGGTTGTCCTTTTTCAAGACGAGTAGAACGCCGCGGTAGAATTTCAAGCGGCGGTCATCGCTGTCGATTCGTTCGGCGGCGGCAACCGAGTCACTCATTTTCTCAGCGTTCTGGCGGTCCCGGTAATAGTCCGCCGCTTCAAGATAGACGCCGATACGGTCGGTGTTCGATTCCAGGACTTTAGCGAAAACCGCATCCGCTTCCGCGAATCGTTTCTTGGTGGCGAAGAATTCTCCCCGCGCAAGCTGCCCTTGCAGAGCGTCGATTTTCTCAAGGTCCCCAATATGCTTCAGGGCGTGCTCGTCGCCACCGCTGACGATAGCCGGCGCGTTCATCTCAAAACGGATCAAGTCGCGTTGCGCCTGGAAATTCGTAGGGTCGAGACGCACGGCAATTTCAAATTCTTTGTGCGTCTTGCGCGCCCATCCCACGGCGCTCAAAAAAATCACCTCTTCGGCCCTGCGGCCATAGGCTTTGCCGAGCCAGTCGTGATACTCGGATTGGTTGGGGAGCAATTGGACGCTGCGCTCGAAACTCGTCGCCGCACGGGTGTATTCCTGAAGCTCGTAATAGCACTGGCCAAGCAGGAAGTGAAGCGGCGCGTCGTTGGGAGACTTTGCCACTGCGTCCGTCAGGGCGTCCACCGCACGGTGATAACGCCCGGCGTTGAATTCACGCTGCGCATCGGCAAGGGGGGATTGTCCGCCGCGAGCCGGACCAGTGTGCAGCGCGCAAGCGCCCCACAGCAGAATTGCAAATCGCCAATGGAATTTCATTCCGGACGCACCGGTCGTATATGCAGGTTTTCCTTAAGCGACACTTCGCCCGGCAACCCGACCACATCGCCATTTTGCAAGCCGGAAACTACTTCGATCGTCGTGGGATTCGCGATGCCGACGGTGATATCGCGGCGGTGCAAACGATCGTACTGCACCACAAACACGTATCGCTTGCTGCCATCGATGAATACGGCGCCGCGAGGAACCACGATTACGCTTGGCCGTTCACTAATATGAATCCGCACATCGACGGTCGTGTTGGGGATCAGATCGAGGTGGTCGTTGGATACCGAGCAGAGCAATTCGCCGACGTTGCGCGTGCCATGGGCAACCACTTGTTTCGGGACCAACTCAGTACGGCCGCTCCATACTCGATCGGGATGCGCGTCCCAGAAAATCTCCACCGTCTGGTTGAGGTCGATCTGCCCGAGTTCGGGCTCATCAATAAATGCGCGGACACGGACATGGTGCATATCCGCCATCTCAGCCAAAAGATCTCCCTCCTTCACGAAGTCACCCGGGTGGATCGGGAGGGAGTACAACGTTCCATCGGCGGGGGCAATGCCTCGAGTCGAACTCGCTTTTTGCTCGAGATCCCGGACTTGATTTCGTGCGTGTTCCACCAGAAGTGCGACGCGTTCGATGTCCAATCTTGCCTGGTTTAAGTAAGTTTGTTTCGTTTTTTCCAGCGATTGAACGTCTGCTTCGGCTTGAGCCAGCGCCAATCGATTCTGCTCGAACTCGTGGGGCGTAGCGGCTTTCTGGGCCACCAGTTTGGTCAGCGATTCATTGTCGAGGCGCAACTGTTCCCGCAGGGCCAGGGCTTTTTGCAAATCCGCGGCGACTTTGGCGATCTGATCGGCCCGGCCGCCCGATTTCGCCACACGCAGCGCTTCTTCTTCCGCAGCCATGTCCGCACGAGCCTGCGCGAGATCAGCACGCACACCCGTGTCGTCAAGGGTAAACAGCAACTGGCTGCGTTTCACCTGTTGGCCTTCCACCGCATACACTTTTGTAACAAATGTGGGAAATCCCACGCGAAACGAAACCGGCATTACCGGTTCCACTTTACCGTTGCTGGAGACCACGGAGCTCAAGTTTTCCCGCACGGCATCGATGACCGCCACGCGCGCCGTGGCTCCTCTCCCGCTGATAAAAACAAGAACGGCCGTCAGTACCAGGGCGCCGCCCACAATGAGCCACAATCTTCGTCCGAGCGCCGGTCCCATTCCGTCCTCACTCTGCCGGCATCTGCCGGGAGATCAAAACGTTGCATTCTAACAAAGTTTAACGTAGCAAACGAGCAACCGGCGGAGTTCTGGACAGATTCGACAACATTGTGATGCGGTACAATTCGGCCGGGATGCCGCCGCGACGTGTCGAGTGCGCACCCGGGGTTTCCAGTTGTTCATCGCTGTGCTAGTATTCCACCATGAGTGCGGAACCGACCCAACCACAGACTCATGCCCCAAAATTAGAAGCTCCGACGCCGGGACAACCGGCTTTACACCGTGTTTGCATTCAGTGTAACAACATGTTCCGCGTGACGCCCGAAAATTTTGACGCGAAACAGTGCCCCAACTGCCACAAGGGCTAGTTTTGCAACCCTGCTTTCCCCCTCTGCGCTGGCAATATGCATTCCGGCGGCAGCGTCAGCTACAATGTTCCCCCGGATTCAAATTAAGGCCCGCTCCCCCCTGCGCGCACCCTCACGAAATGAGCCCGCATGATTGAGGCGCAAGACCTGGTGAAGAGGTTCCGCGACAAGACTCGCGGCGAGGTGCGCGCGGTGGACCATGTCAGCTTCCGCTGCCGCCCGGGTGAAATATTCGGACTTCTGGGTGCCAACGGCGCGGGAAAAACCACGACGCTGCGCATACTCGCAACAATTCTGACCCCTTCGGAGGGGACTGCCGTCGTCGCGGGCTACGACGTGAAGAAGGAACCCCAGAAAGTGCGAACCTCTGTCGGATTTCTCTCGACGGCGACCGCGCTCTACGGGCGGCTTTCGGCGCAAGAAATGGTGGAATACTTCGGCCGGCTACACGGACTGGACGAACCCACCCTGCGGCAACGCATCAACGCGATCTTCGGGCGGCTCGAAATGGACGATTTTCGCGAGCGGCGTTGCGATAAGCTCTCCAATGGAATGAAGCAAAAGGTTTCCATCGCGCGCACGCTGGTGCACGATCCCTCGGTGATGATTTTCGATGAGCCTACCGTGGGTCTGGACGTGATGGCCGCGCGCACGATCGTCGGTTTCATCCGCGAATGCCGCGATCGAGGCAAGACGGTGATCTTCTCCACGCACGTCATGAGCGAAGTTGAAAAGCTCTGCGATCGCATCGGGATCATCCACGACGGCCGCCTGCTGGCCGAGGGTACGCTCGCCGATTTGCGCCAACGATTCGGCAAACAGGACCTGGAGGATATCTTCGTCGAGGTCGTGGAGCAGTGAGCCTTCGCAACATCGGCATCGTCTATCGCAAGGAACTGGTTGATTCGTTGCGCGACAGGCGAACTTTGATCTCCATGACCGCGGTGCCCCTCCTGCTGATGCCGCTGTTGACGATTGGTCTCGGAGTGGTGATGGTAAGGCAGGTCGGCCAGGCCAGGGAAGAAATTCCGAAGGTGATGATCCTCGGCGGGGAAGATTCGCCCAACCTGCGGGCGGAACTCGCAAAACTGGAAGGCGTGCAAATCGTTCCGCAAGCACGCGATTACGCGGAGGAAATCTCCAGCAAGCAGATCCGCGCCGCAGTAGAAATTCCGGCAGGCTTCGATGCCAAGCTGGCCGCAGGCGAGCCCATGAGCGTGAAGATTTACATGTATGAAGGCGAATTAAGATCGGGCTTCGGTGCGGACCGCATGCAAAAATTTTTTCGCGACTTGCGGGAGCGCGCCATTCGCGAACGCCTGGAAGCGAGGCAATTGCCCGAGAGCTTGATCCGTCCATTCGATATTATGCAGCAGAACGTGGCGCCCCCGGAAAAAGTCGGCGGCGCAATTTTGGGCGGACTCGTTCCCTACTTTGTAATTTTGTTGTGCCTGACGGGCGCGATGTACCCGGCCATGGATTTGACCGCGGGTGAAAAGGAGCGCGGAACGATCGAGACGATTCTATGCAGCCCTGTTTCGCGCACCCATTTGGTCCTGGGGAAATTCCTGATGGTCCTTACGGCTTCTGTCGCGACGGCAGTCCTTTCAATCATCTCGATGACCGTTTCGTTTGTTGTGGGAAAGAAATTGCTGCAGGGCGTAGGCAGTGGCGCCGCCGGCCAAATTCTTCAGATCACCATGACCGGGAAAGCAATACTCTCTGTGTTTGTCATGGTCCTCCCTCTGGCCGTGTTGTTTTCAGCGGCGTTGCTGGCGATATCGCTGTTCGCCAAAAGCTTCAAGGAAGCGCAGAGTTACATTTCTCCCCTGATGATTGTCGTGGTCCTGCCCGCCGTGGCGGCAGTGCTGCCGGGCGTGGAGCTGAATACCACGCTTGCGCTCCTGCCGGTCCTGAACACGAGTCTGGTCAGCAAGGAAATCATGACCGGAACCTATCACTGGAAATACATCGCCCTGATCTTTACATCCTCGTGCATCTACGCCGCCGCAGCCATCGCCATCGCCGTGAAGCTTTTTCAGCGCGAAGACGTGCTGTTCAGAACTTGAAAAACACTAGGTCGTAAAGCAGGAGGCAAAAAAGCAGAAACGGCGCGCATCGCTTTTCCCCTCGTAGTGTCGCCTGACGCACTATCCTAGCTTTCAGAAAGAACTGGCTTACCGTTCTTGATCACGATTCCTGGTAGCACGTAGGCAGCAGCTCCGGCTAGTTTCTCAGCGGGATTTGGTACTCCGAAAGTGTGCGTGCGGCCGCCCCTGCCACTTTCGGCCTTACTCCCCTCATACTTCCAATCATTCGCTGTCAAGAATATGACGTCCACGCGCCAGATAACTACCGGATGGGCAGGTTTAATCGACTCCGTGGTATCCACGAGATAGCGCCAAACGATATACCAGCCCGGGTGGTTGTAATGGGATTGTATCGCCCAAGGCCGGGTGCTGCCCTTGGACTCCAACGCCTGTTGCGGTGGAGGATCAAGTCTGCCATCTAACGACAGATCAGGAAATCGTTGCTGAGCGACATCCGGGTGCTTGTGCTTTTTGTATGGACTGACTGCATGAAGTGCCTTCACTCCGAAAATACCAACTATCGCGCTAAAAACGTTCGCTTGCTCTAAATAAAGGTCTATCAGTTCGGCCGTCTGTTTCTCGACGTATTCGACCGCCCGCTTGATGTGAATTGGTTTTAGGTCTTTTGGCAGCGGCAAGCGCGCCCCCGGGCTTCCCATTAATCCCATTCGGCATAAACCGAACAAGGGCCGGGATAGACTTCGTGGCGACAGAATAGTACGCCGAATCCTTCTCAATCCCAATACTTGAGTAGCCGACAGCTTCTGCCGCGGCAATCGTCGAACCCGCACCCATGAACGGGTCCAAAATTACGCCACGTCCCAACGGAAGCGCAGCGCGAACAAGCTGGCGCATGAAGGCTTGCGGCTTGAGCGACGGATGTGGCGCAATCCTTCGTTCCTCTGTACGCGCAGGAGATGACTGGATTACGTCAAGAAACGGATTGGTGTCAGATACGCGACGCAATCCGCCAGTCCCCCATTTACGCAAGTTATCTTGAACCCGGCCTTCACACGGTTTCCGAAATAATCCCCAAGGCTCCCAACCAGAACGGGGCATGACTGATACATCGTAAAACTCTTCATGCGCGTTTTTGGGACGATCTCCGCCACGCAAGGTTTGCACAAGACGAATGATCTCTCCGCGCTTCTCAAATCCTGCATTCATAATCGCAAGGTATACATAATGCGAAAGTAGCGGATTGGTTGCGATCATAATGTGACCGCCCGGAACAAGAACCCGCATCGACTGTTCGGCAAAATTCGAGAAGAATGTCCGAAGCGCAGCAATGTCTGCCTTGTCTAAGACTGTGAACCTTGGAAGTGGGCTTCGCTTGCAACCGTCGAATGACGGGGGGATGCGCCAGACTCCCCCGCGTCCCTTGCGTAGCTTCGCTTTCTCGATGTCTGTGTATTCTTTATGTCCGTAGGGGGGGTCTGTCACAATAGCATGGATGGAATTTTCTTCTCGTACCTCAAGCCATGCGAAAGCATCTGCGAGATAGGTCCTGTAGTTCACTTTAGCACACGACTCTATCAAGCATTCGTTCAATCGTCTATACGTGATCTGCGATTCCACCCCGATCGAGGGGTAAATTTCCAAATGCATCGCTGCCTCTTTCTCTGCTTCTTTGCCTCCCTGCCTCCGCTTTTCATGCTGGACGCGCGGTCTCGTGATGTTCTTCCCAGGCATTCGATAGGCGGCGGACGGTTTCCCGGAGGCGCACGGCAAGCTCGGCTATGGTCTCCAGGCGCTCGACGGCGCCGGGAGGGAGCCGATCGCGCCGCGCGAGGAGCAGTTCGGTATTGCCGAGGATGCCGGTCAGCGGATTATTGACTTCGTGACGAAGGATCTCGCCGAAATCGCCGGCCAAGTCATTGCTCGAAAATCGGAACATCCCCGACACCCGTTCCGCCAAACGCACGCGACGGTCGAGCAGACCGGCGGCGATGGACAAGAAATGGTCCGAATGGGCGACAAAATCGACAGTGCCGGACGTAATCAAGAACGCTAGCGAGGCCTGCTTTTCTGCCGCCGCGGCGACCACGACGGGTGCCGTCTGGGCCAGCAGCGCGACCGCGGATTCCAGCGGCTCCCTGCCCTGCGACGCCTCCACGGCGGATTCGTCGAGAAACACGACCGTGGGCGTGGCGTGATGAAATTCCCTCCGCGCCTGCTCCACGGAACTGGCCGTCCGCAGCAGACAATGGCCACCCCAGGCATCCAGCTCGTGGATGCACTCCTGCGTCACCGCCGGATCGGCGCTGACAATGAAAATCGTTCGACCCAATGCGCTCATTTTTCCCTCGCGACGGCTGGCGACCACTCTGCCCCGCCAGCAGCTTCCTCGGCTGTGGGCTCAGCGGCGAGAGCCTGGCGCACAGCCTCTTTCAACTCTTCCACTAAAAACGGCTTCGCCAGGTAGGGCACGCCGCTGGAATTCAGAAACTCCAAGGAGCGCGGACTCATGGTGTCCCCGGTTACAAACAGGAGCCTGTGCTGGCAAGGGCTTCCTCGTCTTACCAGTTCGCGATAAAGGCCCGGCCCGTCCAAGTGCGGCATTCTCAAATCGCAGATGATCAGGTCGTACGCACTGCCCTTCAGACGATCGAAGGCTTCCCGGCTATCGAGCAAGGTGTCCACACCATGCCCCATCTCCGACATCACATCGGAAATCAGTTGCGATACGGTGGGCTCGTCCTCCACCACGAGAATATTCTTTTTGGGACGGGGGGCGATCCGGCCTGGATGTGGTATACGGACGACCGCAACGTCGTAGGCCGTGGCAGCCGGCTCTTGCTTCGTGATATCGAGCGCCGCAGGGGAAAGCGCGGGCAGCTCGATGCTCAGCTTGGCCCCGTGGCCCGGCTGGCTTTCGACGCTGACCTCGCCGCCATGCTCCCGCACAATCCCATAGAGGATCGAAAGCCCCAGGCCCGTGCCCACGCCCACGGGCTTGGTGGTGAAGAACGGATCGAAAATGCGCGAGACGATCTCGTGGGGAATGCCAGGACCGTCGTCGGAAATTTCCATCCCGATGCGGTCACCGGAAAGCCTGTACGTACGGATACGGATCCGTCCATGCACGCCTCCCTGCCCCCTGCCTTGTTGGATTGCCTGTTCTGCATTGACGATCAGATTGAGCACTGCCTGCTGCAATTGGACGGCATCCGCGAGAGCCTGCGGCAGGGCGGCATCGAAAAAGAGTTCCACGGCGATGTTTTCGATTTTCAGCTCGTAGGCGCGCAGAGCGATGGTGTGCTCGATGACTTCATTCAGATTGACGGCGCGGCGCTCGGGCTTGGCCTCTCTCGAAAACAGGAGAAGATTCTTGACGATTCGGCCCGCGCGCGCGGCTTCTTGCGAAATTCGCCGAGCATCGGCGGTACGATCGGATGCCGAGCGGCGGCTTACCAGAAGCTGCGCGTAACCTTGGATACTGGTCAGCGGATTATTAAGCTCGTGCGCGATGCCTGAAACAAGCTGGCCAAGCGCGGCCATCTTTTCCGTCTGCAGACGCTTTGACTGCATCAGCCGCTGCCCGGTGATATCTCGGTAGACCTCCAGCCAACCTACCCGGGCGCCCTCGGCATTGAGGAGGGGGCGCACGAAGCGTTCCACGACCTTGCGAGATGGCCGCGCCAATTCGAGTTCATCCCACCTCGCTTCGTCTCCCCGGCGCACATGCTCGCGCCAGCGCGCCGCGGTTTCGCCCGGATGGGTGAAGCGCCCCGCAAGGCTGTCGATCAGCGCGTCGATCGTGCCTAATTCCAAAACACTGCGCGCTTCCAGCCCCACGATTTGGGCAAAGCGATCGCTGACGACTCGTATATTTCCGGCCGCGTCCAGCATCAACACTCCGGAATCGATCGAGTCCATTACACCCAGCATTTCCACTTTCAGGCGCCCCACCTCTTCAAGATGAGCCTCCTGGGAGTCGTGATCCTCGAAATTGATCAACCACCGCCGGGCATACTTGCCGCAGGCCTCGACCGTGGAGCGTAGATGCAAGCGAACGACGGAACCCACGGTAAGCGCGGCCTCGAGAGGGATGACGAGCCGCTCGAGGCTGGGTTCGTGTCCGGTGTCGCGCCGGGTGACGCGCTCGCGCCATCCCGCTACCGCATTGCGCGCCGACGGAACGAAGAATTCCTCAAGCCGTATTTCGTCTGTGCATCCCGCATCCATGCGTAATAAAGTTCGCGCCGCCCGGTTGGCATCTTGAACCCGACCCACTTCATCAACGAACAAAAGGTATTCGCTGCTTTCCTCGACAATCTGTCGCAAGGATTGAGCCCACCCAGTCCGCTCCGCACGAGTAGCCTCTTGATCCAAAGCAGTGGACGCCAACAACGCGTAGTCCTCCAGGCACGCCAAATCATCGATCGAACCCTCCGAGGGGAGCAGCCCGGCCATCAGGACGCCGCATGTTCGACGTCGAACTTCAACAGGAATGGCGATCACGCGGTCCAGGGCGGGCGCGGACTGGTTCGTTGCCGAGACTGGCGGCGCCGGAAGGGCTTCGCCCCGGAGCTCCGCCTTCCGCCCTTCCTCGAGAACTTTGTGCCACAGGTGCAGGAACGGTTGCTGTTGGATCGCCGCACGCCATTCTTCGGGACCATCCCAGGACTCCGCAAGCATGGGCGATGCGCAGGGCCTGCCCAGGGCGACGAATTCCGCTTGCATGTGACGCCGGGCGGCACGAGCAATCTGTGGCAAGATCGACTCGACAGAAACACCACAGAGGATGGCGCGGGAAAGGCGCCCCAGGGAGCGGAGTTCCTCGGCCGCCAATTCCTTCTGGCGTGCGTCGCGGTGGTGCGCCACGGCAAGCGCGACTTCATCCGCGCATGTGCGCAAGGGCTCCAAATCTAATTGCAGAGCGGCATGCGAACGGGTGTAGCCAACCATGGCTAGACCGAGCGTGCGGCTGCCCACCCGTATGGGAATCCAGATGGCGCCGTACATCCCCACCAGAGGGCCGAGGGGCGGCATGCTATCGTCGCACCCGAAATCGACGCGCAGCGGCTCCGGGCTTTTCAGTGCCGAGCGCAAGAATGGCGTGGAGATATCGAGGTGTTTCCATTGCTCGGGGACAGGGCCCCATTTGGGTTCGATGACTCGTCCCCAGCCGGATTCGCCGCGCCGCTCTCCGGCCAGCCAAAGACCGGCCCGGTCGGCGGACGAGGTCTCCAGCAACGAGTGCACGGCCGCATCCAGCACCTGATCGAGCGGATCACCCCGCGCGGATGCACGGACCAGGGCGCTAGTTTGCTCAGCCGGTATACTTGAGCTTTTCCACCTACGCATCCAGCCAGATGCAGACATCATCTCTCCATCTATCAGAAAATCACGCCTGCAGGATCAGATAGCTGAGCAGCAGCGCGGTTCCGACCGCCGCAACGGCGGTAAGGATTTCGCGAATCAGACGATAGTGCAGGAAATAGCTGCGTAAGAGCATGACAGCCTCCTGCGCTTCATCTTGCACCGCAGTTACCAATGCTTGAGGTCGCGTAAGACACAAAGAATCAGTAAGTTTCCGCCCACTCACTGCAACTCCGTGATTCGCTATTTTCCCATCCCGAAACTCCACCATTGTGCAATTCCCGGATGGGTATTTTTTCATTCCCGCGCATTTGCTCTGACATTCCTTCCCTTGCCGCATGCCGCTGCGGCTTTGAAAGTGTGCCAATTTAAAGGTGCTCTTCGCGCAGTCTCAGACGGAGTGAACGAACTCCGAGAAGATCAGTGCTTCGGAACTGTAAAGTTGCCGCCGAGCTCTACGCCAGTCAGCCCTTCAAGCCTGCGGACGTTCCGATTCGTATTGTTTGAGTTTGCGGTACAGTGTGGTCTTGCCGATGCCGAGCAGGCGCGCGGCGGCCAGCTTGTCGCCGGCGGTTTCGCGGAGCGCCCGGAAAATCGCGCGACGCTCCAGAGCCTCCAAGGGTACCAGTTCGTCCCCTTCCGGAAGCTTTTCCATGGAGGCGGAGTATTGCAGGTTGGAGGGCAGGTCCCCCACATGCAGGATGGGTCCGGAGCCGAGCGCCACGGCCCGTTCGATCGCATTTTCAAGTTCGCGGATGTTTCCCGGCCAGTCGTACGCCATGATGCGGCGCATGGCGTCTTCGGAAATTGTGCGGATCGGACGCGCCGGATCGGAGAATTTTTCGAGAAATGCGTTCACCAGCAACGGAATGTCGACCCGGCGATCCCGCAGCGGGGGCAGCTTGATCTGCACGACGTTCAAACGAAAATAAAGGTCCTGCCGGAAGGTTCCTGTGCGGATGGAGGCTTCGAGGTCCCGGTTGGTGGCGGCGATCACACGTGCGCGGATGCCCACGCGCTCGTTCGAACCAACCGGCTTGACCTCATGCTCTTGGAGCGCGCGCAGCAGCTTGGCCTGCAAATCCACGGGCAAGTCGCCGATTTCGTCGAGAAAAAGCGTGCCGTCGCCGGCCGCTTCGAACAAACCCTGCTTGGAATGCTGGGCGCCGGTGAACGCTCCTTTGACGTACCCGAACAGCTCGGATTCAATCAGTGTGGGAACCAGGGAGGAACAATCCACCGGTGAAAATGGTTTATTACTGCGCGGGCCGGAGAAATGAATCGATCGCGCGACGAGTTCCTTCCCCGTGCCGCTCTCCCCCAGGATCAAAACAGGATAGGTATGCTGCGCGACTTTCTCGATCAGCTTGTATACGCGCTGCATACGAGGGGAAACGCCGATCAACCCTCCAAAACCCGGCCGGCTGCGCAGCTGCTCGCGCAGAAGGCGGTTTTCTTGGTCCAGCTCGATCGAACGCACCAGACGATCCAGCTTGGTGCGCAACTCTTCGATGTGGAACGGCTTGGTAACGTAGTCTGCTGCTCCGAGCCGCGTCGCCTCGATCGCCGTTTCGATCGTGCCGTATTGGGTGAGCACGATGATCGATACGTGCGGATTGCCCTCGCGAATCTTCTTGATCAGTTCCAGCCCTCCGATTTGGGGGATTTTCAAATCCGTGACCACGATGTCGATCGGGTACTGGTCCAGGATATCGAGCGCCTGCTCGGTGGTTTCGGAGGTGTGCACATGAAGCCCTGCTTCGAGCGCCACATCGTTGCAGAGGTTCCGCGTGGCGACTTCATCGTCTACAATCAAGAGATTTAGAGCGGCGGTTTTTACGGATGAGGTTTCGGCTTTGGTCTCGGGATGCATCGCTGGGCGCCTCTTTTCAAATCAGGAGCAAAGGCAGTGCCAAATTAGGAGCAACCTACAACTTGCTTAAACATTGACACATATCGTGACAGGAGCATTTATTTGCGGCTGATTCTATTGCAGGATCGGGAATTAATGCAAGAGTATTTATCCCACAGCGCAAATCAAGTCGTTTCCTGCCACGGCGAAGCAAGAATGGAACAGAGTCCCGTTTCAAAATGGGATACAGACTCAATTCCAGCCTCGGAAGGGGTCAGACACTCATTTCACGGAGAACCCTGGACCTACGTTGCCTGAGATAGACGCAAGACATTTCAACGCATTTAGGCAACGTCACCCCCGAACCTTGGGCTAATCGAGTGAAAATCTACCCCGTGCCGGTCACCACAACCACACCACCTTGATTGCGCGACTTGACGGCATGGGCCTGCGGCGAGGCGCGGGGGGAGCCGTTGATGTCCCCGATGTAAAGGTTTCCAAGGGTTCCTTCCTCCAACGCAATCGACCAGAACGCCCGCGTTGAACCAATCAGAGTTCGAGCGGCAGCCCGGGGTGAGGCGGATCAGCTGCGTTAAGGCCCGTGCCCTGCGTTCTCCTCCCTCGCCACTAGAATGCCCGGGTTGGGTTAAAAAAAACCGTAAACCTTGTAGCCATATGCGTTTGTGTATTTAGCCTTAAACGGCTTGCCCTTAGCATAGTTGCACTTTGTGTACTACTCCCAGGAATGAGTACTGAAGTACTACAGTCCCCTCCTACTTGAAACGTGAAACTGAGAAGGTGAACTCAAGGGCCTAGCCAAATGAAGCGCCTGTGTTCGAAACGAGGGGGGACCGTTAGGCGCCAAAAGCATTATGGTCCTGAGGCAAGCGATCGGGGCGGGTACATTCAATTCAAGCCATGTCGACAATGTCTTGCCGGAGATCGATACGACCGGTTTGGCTCCCCCAGCCAACACCCTACCGGACCGCTCAACATCCAGGCGCAGGCTCTCCAACCCGGCCGGTCGCTCCGCACCAGCTTGCGTTTTGCCAGCCCAGTTTGTTGTCGGTGCACCGTGCAGCACGCCAGGCAAAGCGAATATCGCCGATCGTCCCGTTCGAACTCTTGGGACGGAAGTTCGTAAAGGTCTGCTGAAGACTGGTTTCGTTTCGCGAGACTCAAGGAATAGTAATTTGACCTCTCTGCGCAAGGAAGGACAAAAGAACAGGCTGGTGGGATGCAGGGGACTTCCCCTCGCGTTGGCCGCCGCAGTCCTTGCCCTGATTCCCGTGAGGGGTAGTGCGCAGCGGAACTCCAATGCGGCGGCCGTAAACCTCAGCGCGACGATGAGCACCTCAATCACGGTCACGGCGGCTCCCGGATCAGTCAATGTTGCGCTCGTTCAAAACGGTGTCTCAACCGCTAGCTCGCCCGTCAGCATTACAACTGCCTGGTCGATTCCACGCTTTTTCGGCACCATTACGGAATACGCATATTTTACCAGCCCGGCGACGGCGCTGACGGATGGGGCAGGGTACAACATCCCTTCGGCGAATGTGTCCGGGAGTTTCAACGCAGGAGCCTACACCGCCTTTACGGGCGCGAGCCCCTTTGCCGCCGGAAGCAGCATGACCCTTTTCACTACGTCCTTCTTTTTCTTTTTTTCCAATAACCCTGCCACGCGAACCGATTCGCTCAATTTACAGATCAACACGACGGGATTGAATTTGCCGGCCGGCGCCTACACCGGCGTTCTGCATATTCAGGCGCAGGTGATATAGCGCGCCACGCACGATGAACATTGGGTTCAGACAGGTTGGAAACTCATACGGGGGGAAGGCATGAGACGCACGTTCCTGGCTGCAGCAAGCTTGCTTTTTCTCGCGCCACTGGCCCCTGCTCAAACCGTGTCACCCGTGATCGTCGAGTACGCCGAAAAAGCCAACAGTCGCTTTCAGGTTTACAACGGCTCGGACATTTCAGTCACGGTTGTGCTCGACGCGCATAGCTTTAGTGTGGACTCCTCTGGGAAGGCGGTTTTCCGTAAGCTCGACCCCGGCCTTCACGTGCAACTTTCCACGTCCAGCTTTCGCCTGGGCCCCAAAGAGGCATATTACGTATTTTACAAGGCCACCTCGGAAACGTACCCGAACTGGTTTTGCATTTATTCGACGGTCAGTGGGCCTGTTACGCCCTCTGGCATGAAACTGGCCGTGGAGTTACCTCATACCGTGTACCTGCTGGGGCGTAAGTCGATCGATCGCTCCGACGTCTCTTGGAATCGGGCGGAAACCTCCGCGGAAGGCGGCCAGCGGCTGGTTACTGCGGAAATCGAAAACCACGGCGCGGAATTCAGCCGCATTCAGGAAGTCGAAGTCACCTCCGCATCAGGCCAGCAGACTTTCGCGGGTTTCCCCTTGTTTCCAGGCCAGCGCCGCGATCTGGAGTTGGATTGGGATCAACCGGGAACTCCCGAGCACATCGTGCTGAAATTCCAGCATTTTAAACTGGAATCCAAACTCAACCCTATATCTGCAACTCGATGAGCGAAGCGGGGCCGCCCCGGCTCGCCTCGGCGCGGGGCGCAAGGCTGCAAAAGCTTTGGGGGCGGCATTGCGCGGTCTTGGGCGTGTTGCGCGGCAGGCGGTAAACTCCGCCCTGCAACATAGGGATTCTGGCGACGCGCTCTATTTTCTTTCCAGGACGATTTCGACATCTGGCGCGTTGGCTTCTAGGAAGGCCTTTGCCGCGGGAAGAGCCGACACCAAGTGGAACTGCCCGGAGTTCAGGAATTCAGTCAACACCACTTCCAGCGTTAGCGTGCCGGGCCTGTTGCGCCGGACGAAGAATTCGCCGTCCGTGTTTGTGAAAACAAGTTGTTGGCCAACGCGGATGGCGGCGCCCTCGACGGGCTGGCCGGTTTGGTCCAGCACGTGGCCGCGCACAATGTAGCGCAGATGTTTGAATGGATCTTCCTCGTGCGAGCGGACCATGCGGAACGTGTTGGTCAAAAGCGCATCGCCCCATGCGGTGTAACGAAGGTGTCCGTCTGCCGAGCGGAAAGTTTGCATGTTCATCTGCAAGCTCCGGAAGAGGCGGACCCGAAGGCTGATGCTAATGCCCTGCGAAAAGGGATTAACCAGAAAGGGCATATATAGGGTCTGGTAATCCACGCTCACAGCGAAGCGATTGGTCACGTAGCTGCCGCCGAACTGGACGTTCGTGCCGCCCTGCGAATGATTGACGATCTCCAGAAGGCTGAGCTTGGGGGAAAGGATCTCGCGAACGATTGCCGAAAGATTGCTGACGGGCGGAATCGGGCCGGAAAGAGTGCGGAAATAGTTCACGCCCAAATCAATGCTATTTGTGATGGGTCGCGCGGCCGAGAAGGACTCCGCCACGTTGCTCGCCACCGTACCATGCGATTGAAATATGCCCGCGCCCAATCGAAACTGAGCGACATCGAAACTGCCCTGTGCTTGATTGACTGTGGCACGAAGATATGGCGCCGAGGGGTCGGTGCCTTGCGGTTGCAGAAAATTCTGATGCCCCAAGATCAGTCCGGCGCCGGAGGGGAACTTCATTACGGCCAGAATATTTTCCCGGTCAAGCTCAGATGCATACACGGAGGGCGCGGTAACGCGACGGAAACGGTCGCTGGCGGAAATATAGCCTGCCCTGAGAGAGAGCCAGTTTGTTTCGATGTCTGAGGTGGCCGCGAAATAGGGCTGGTTGGAACCGACGCCTGCGGCGACCCCCGTGCGGAGCCACTTGCGGGGATGCCAGTCGAGCGCCTGTACGGAAGTGAGCTTTTGGGAGATCACTGTCTTCGAATAAAAATGCAGACTTGGCGAGAGTGGAGCGTCCGCGAAGAACATTCCGGCGCGCGAATCCATTTTGGCCGTCTGGAAGAACTGCAATCCGCTGGCCACGGCAGTGCCCCCCGCAAAAACAAATAAATTGGCCTTCCCCCTCTTGGCCGCGACTCCGATTCCTCGAGTCAGAAAGTAATGATTGGTGTTGAAGATGTCCGTGGGAAGATCGAAGATAATCGGCTGGTCACCCAGAGTCACCGGGTGAGAGCCAATCGTGGTCTTCACGTAGGTCCCCATGCCGAAAACCCCGCCCAAGTCGCCTAGGCCAAAGTAACTGCTAAATTTTGGGCCTTGGAAGGTGATCGAGCCGCCCTCGGCGGGCACCGCACTCGACGCCCCGGCCGCAACGGTTATGAATTGAGCCTGCAGCGGGGACACCCATCCCGCGACCAGGCCAAGGATCAGCGCCGCGCCGGACAGATACGAGCTATGTCCCCCAGACATTGCATGCCACGAGACTGCTTCAGGGCGTCGCGCTCGTTACTCCTTGCTCCAATTTAAAATGCGTTAGATGAAGCTGCACCTTCGCGGGATCGCTTGCTGCTTCCCAAGGGATTTCCACCTGACGTTGGCTAAAGGGAAATACAGGGAATCCACCCTGTGTTGATTTGTCCTTGGCCGAGCTCACGTCGGCTTCCAGTACCCGCCCGAAGGACGGGCCCGCATTTTCGACCCGCACAATCACTTTCTTTTCCGCAGGGCGGTACTCCGCCACTTTCACGACCAACTCGTCCTTTTGCACTTCCTGTTTGGGAAGCAGATAGATCGTGTGTGGCAGTTGGACCTGGATACGAAATCCTTGTTCTGTTTTTTCCTTGAAGCCGCCGAAAGTGGCATAAACCAAGAACCAAGAGGGCAATTTGTCGGCGTAGGCTTGATAAAAAACGAAGTAATTTTGTTTCGGCTCGATCCGAAAGCTCATCTCGGAAAACTTCACATGAATCGTATCATCAAGCGGCCGGTACGTCAGGTTGCCGGTGTCGGAAACCGTGAAACTTCTTGATTCCAGTGTGACCGTAAGAGCCTGCAAACTGTCGTTGTAGTATTCAATCCTGCCGCTGGCACTCTTGCCGGGCCCCTTGACCACGTTCTCGTCAATCAATGGCCGTACGGTCTGCCCAAGTACTGGCATGACAGGGAGGAAAACAAAAAGACATACGGCCCCGAGAATAGCCTTTCGGGGCCGATGTCCAAAGGGCAAAACACTCCAGCGTATACCGCCCATCGCTATGGCGTGGCCTGAGCTTCGATGTTAAGAGTCCCGGTGTAGGTGTCGGCCTGTAGTTGCGGAACGACGGTTGTATCTATTTGGTAGGCCAACGTATCCACGCGGCTGCTGTTCTTGTTCGCTCCGGTGATAGCAATCGATGGCCCGATCTGCAAGCCAGAAGCAGCGGCGTTAAACGGGCTCACGACGGTCAAGGCATTAAACGGGCCCGCACCGCCTACCTGGATTTTCACGGCCGAAGAAGGAATATCGGTGGTGTTCCCTGCCGTCTGGTGAAGAAGGGCGACTGCGGCACTGCTGAAATAGGCCCACAGCGCCACGCTGGTGCGACCCGGCTTGAGCGTCCAGGCCGTCGTCACGCCGGTGGTCGTGGCGGTTCCGTTCACAGCGGTGTTGGGGAGAATTGGGATAGTGACTGCGGCGCCGCTGTTAATAGTTACTGTGAGGGATTCAGTCATGGTGGCGTTAATCGTAACATTCCCCACGTTCGAATTTATTACTTGCGCCTTTGAAACCGGCACGAACAGCCCAATAAAACCCAGGGCCATCGAAACGACGCAAAACCTCTGTAAGAATCGCATTTAATCTCCTTAGTAAAATTTACCAGCTACTGCGGGCCGGGCGAATGGGCTGAATTGAACACCTTCGCTATGAGGCGATCTTAGGGTTCAGAGTGAAACTGCCCCATAGTACTGGTGTACCGGTTTGGGCTGAATGTGTCCGAAATGACCATACCGCGTAATGCACGTGTGCCGGTTTGAGTATGCTGCCTTCCAGGACCCGGGAGGGGGTCGCAGACGGGGGGAATCCGCCATGTGACGCGCTGATTGATTCGTTGCGCGGCGCTAAAAGGTTGGAATAGATGGCCTTAAGGCCTTGGCCGATTTCCTCCACGGACTGGCGAATCACAAACTCTGACGTGATGGCGTGTTTCCTGCCCTAAATTTCAGCCTTGGATGGCTTTTAAAGGGGGTTGGCCCGCCTGAGGAAGACGCCCAGGACTGAACTGTATGACCGTCCTGAAGCGCGTGCCTACACGTCACTTCCGTTGGAACAGCCAAAGCACAAGCCTGAGGGAGTTGGCCGCATCTGGCCGATCCCTCGAACCTCCTCTCCTCGAGCTGCCAGAAAACCTCAAGTATTACTTTCAATAGCACCGTTCTCTGTGCCCCCAAGGGAACCGAGGAACCGACGGCCGCGAAACATAGTCAGCGGTTTGGCTTGGGTTCGACACGGATATCAGTGCTGCAAGTCGCCGCCCCGCCACGGCCATCATCCACATGAAGCGTTACGGTGTAACTGCCCACGGCAGTGCCGGCGGAAAGCCAGCGGACCCGGGGCCCGCTGCCGTCGACGCGGCCCCCAGTGGACGACCAAGTGTACGTAAGTGGATCGTTGTCCGGATCACTCGCCGCTGCGCTGATCGTGACCGCATCCCCCGAATCCAAATAGACCATGTTGTTGTCCGCAGAGCACGAGGCGGTCGGGGAATGATTTTCGGGCGGGGCATTTTCCGGCCAGAGGGCCGTCCCGATCTTCGCGACGAACCCCTGGCGATCATTGGGATTGGCGCCTTTCAAATTCAGCATGTAGCGGTACCCGACATCGAACGCGATGTTCCTGGTGGCATACAGCCGAAATCCGACGACCTCATCCACCGGATCGCGCGCGCCGAAAGTAGTGTCGGGCGTCCTTTGCGTTTTGGGTCCCGTGAAGATCACGGCCGTGTACTCCGACATCGGTTGGAAGCGGCTCTCCGGAAACATGATAAAACCAGCGCCCGTGCGGAATTGGTTCGCCATTTCGACTAGAGGTTGGCTGCCCAAGCGCGGATTACGTGTAAACCGGTACCCGACGTCCCAGGTCGCGGTCATGACGTTGCTCCACTTCTTGCTGACGGCCACCGAAGCCATGTCGTTGAACTGTCCTGATTGCGTCCCGTCATTTAGCAAACGTTGGAGATTGCCCCAGGTCGGAAAAATCAAATCATTGCGGACCGAGAAACTGATGGGAGCGCCACGCCGCTCGGAAAGCAGCCCGAGTTTGAGACCTACTGTTACTTCGCCAACTCCCCCATTGTTGTTTGCCGCAAACGGGAAATCTTCCACATAACCAGGCGTGCCCCGGAAGGTGATAGGAACCAAAGGGAAGGAATTGTTGGGCCTCGTAAGGCTCAATTCATTTGGAAATCCGCTGTGGGTATGGCCGTAAGGATTGAAGGCGGCGTACAAACTGAGCCAGTCAGTAATGCCGACACTCAAATCCACGCCAAGTTGAAATACCGTGACGCTGCCCGGCATTCGCGCAAACCTGTTGCCGTACGTGGAGGAACCAAAACCACCTTTCGGCAGGGTATCGGCAGTCTCGACTGTGAACAGGCCGAGGGTCCCGGTTGTGGCCAGCATGGGCATGAACTTCGGAGATGGTTTAGTATCCTCGCTGTTGTCTTTCTCCTTGCCCGCAGGCTTCTGCGCCGGAATCGCAAGCGTGGCCAAAGGCGCTGCTTCAGAAGTGGCCGATTCATCGGCCATTACGGCGGAAGTAAAAGAAGACGCTCTATCGCCGGCCTTCTTTTGTGCGCTCTTGATTTTCGACTTCGCCGGGCTCTTTGCGAAACCAGCCGGTATCAACAACAGGACGAGCGCGAGCGGAGCCCCAATTCGCATGAACAATCTCATCATTCCCTCGAACCTCCGGCCCTCGAACCTCCGGCGCCAGACATGAATACACACCAATCAAGGCAAAAATATGGGAACGCAATACTTCTTAGTAATTACCTGTTTTCAACTTGAGTCGCTAGCGGCTCGAGTCCCCCATGCCAATCTGAAACATCGAGTCGCGGTCTATATATATGTGTAGCGAAAACACGATGCAATAGCGTTTTTCCTTCCATGAACCTGATGAACAACGGCTTGGCGCGTTCGAGGAAATGCAGCTTTTCCTGAATTCAGGAATCAGTCAGGCCACCCCGAGAACACGATCGCCATCTGACCGCATGTACCTAGCGGGCCGGGACCCCACAGCCCACACCTGGCCCTGTAAAAGAATGAGGAATGGCAGATCGGGTGCAGTGCGCTCTAAAAAAGCCGCGCCGCGAAAAATCCAAAACCTTTGGAGGAACTATATGCGTAAAAGGCTTGTATGCTGGGTTGCGATTGTCGGGACCGTGGCACTTGGCAGTTTGTTCGAGTCCGTGGAGGCTGGAACGCTGCAGCAGAACAGCGCGGAAGTACCGTCCGTGGCTGCCAACACAGTGCCGAATGGAACGCATTTCCTGGTTCGCCTGGACGACGAACTGAGCACTGCCAAGCATGGTGTGAACAAGAAATTTGAGGCCAAAACACTCGAGCCGCTGGAGACTTCCAGTGGGTCTGTTCTCCCGCCCGGAGCGAAAATCCGGGGACACATTAGCCGCATCGAACCCGCAGGGCTGACCGGGCGCGCAAGAATATGGCTGACCTTCGACGATATTGACACCCACCACGGGCGTATGCCACTCGTAGCGGAAGTCTCCAGTGTTCCAGGTGATTTTGGCGTGAAACAGGGAGAAAGCAAAGAAGGCGAAATTGAAGCTCGCACCAGCAAGGGGACCCGGGATCTCGAAGCCGCCGCGGCTGGAGCAGCAATTGGCGCCACGGCAGGAGCCGCACATGGCGGCAAGGGTGCGGCTGTGGGAGCCGCCGTGGGCGGGATTGCGGGGTTTGTCGCGTCCTCCGGTTTCGGCCAGGAATTAGATCTGCCGAAAGGCACGAAGCTCGATCTCGTTCTGGACCGGCCGCTGTACCTGACCCAGTAAACTAGTGGGCAAGGTCTGCAACTTCAACTGAAAACGACGAGCGAAGGAAGGAAGCAAAGCCTCTCACGTCTCAAGGTGTGATCTCAACTTGGCAGAGTCGTGCGCTGCTGGTACATTCAAAGCGAGGCGCTGCCCCCGGATACGCGGGGCTGCGCGCAAACTAAATGGCTGACGCGACCCGTTTTGAAACGACGAAACCTGCTCCCGACCGCGTGCTGATCGTCGAGGATGAAGAAAACGCACGTATCGGATACGAAGCACTCCTGCGCAGGTGGGGCCATGAAGTTCTCGGCGTTGCCAGCGCGGAAGATGCGCTGGCGCGCTTCACCGAATTTGCTCCCACCGTTTTGATTGCCGACGTGGAATTGCCCGGAATGAACGGGCTGGACTTGCTCGCCAAGCTCGGCGACGAATTGAAGACTGTCCCTGCAATCATCATCACCGGCAAGGGCAGCGAAGAACGAGTGATTGCGGCGATCGAGGCGGGCGCATTCTGGTACATCGAGAAACCACTTAAGGCCGCAGTCTTGCGCTCCTTGCTTGATAGGGCGATGGGCCGCGTCCGGGATCAGCGTCAAGTGGAGGCGCTGACACGCCAGTTGCGCGAGACGGGAAGGCTCGGCGATCTGATCGGCGGATCGAAGATCATGCAGGACGTCATGCGGGTTCTGGAGCAAGTTTCACCGTCGTCCGCATCGGTATTGATTACCGGGGAGACGGGCTCAGGCAAGGAAATTCTCGCGCGAACCGTTCACCGGCTTTCGCCTCGCGCCGAGCGGCCTTTTATCGCCATCAATTGCTCCGCCATCCCCGAATCATTGATGGAGAGCGAGATTTTCGGGCACGAGCGCGGGGCGTTTACCGGCGCCGCGGAACGGAGGATTGGCTGCTTCGAACTCGCCGACGGCGGCACACTGCTGCTCGATGAAATCGGGGAGATGCCGGCGCCGACGCAGGCGAAGCTGCTGCGCGTTCTGGAAGACCACCGGGTACGCCGGCTGGGCAGCAAAGTGGAGACACCGGTGGACGTGCGCGTGCTCGCGGCGACGAACAAGGAGCCGGAGCAAGCCGTGGCCAAGGGCGAACTGCGGCAGGATCTTTATTTCCGCCTGAATGTTTTCCATATCCATCTGCCGCCGCTGCGCGAGCGAAAAGAAGACATTCCGCTCCTGGTCGAGCATATGCTGCGCGACATCAATGCCAAGCACACGCGCCACATCCGTGGCGTGAATCCTGAAGTGCTCGAAATGTTCGCGGGCTACTCGTGGCCGGGAAATGTGCGCGAACTTCGCAACGTGCTGGAGCGCGCGGCGATTGTCTCCGACCGCGATTTGATTGGCCGCGCACATCTACCCGCTGAGTTCGGGCATGCGCTCGCGACGGGGGCGTCCGATCTGACCTCGCTCCGCTTTCCGCTGGGCACCACCGTGGAGGCCGTGGAGCGCGAACTTATCCTGCAGACGCTGGCCTCGACGAACAATAAGACGCGCGCAGCGGAACTGCTGGGGATCAGTTTGAAAACTCTGCACAATAAACTGAAAGAATATGAGGCCGCGAAAGCTCCTTCGCAGTGAGGCGCGGGGCGACCATGCACCTCCGGCTGAAAACCAAAATCACACTGATCATGGCATTCCTGGTGTTAGCCGTGGTGGGTGTGAACTCGACACTGTACGTCGCGAACCTCACGCGACAAGTAATTCGCCAGGCGAATGACCGCGCACAACTGGTTTCGAGGCATGTCTTTTTCCAGGCCCAAAACGCTTTGTCCGAGTCAGCTAAATCAGGACAGACACCTGCATCGAACAGCCCTGAGGATTTGCGGGCGTACGTCCAGAAGTCCCTGGACGAGAGTGCCGCGCTGGCCTCCTCGATTGACGCCGAAGTCGGTTATTCTCCGTTGATCTACGAAATCTCGATTACCGATGTCCATGGGACGGTACTCGTCTCCAGCGATGCCTCGTTGCCTGGAAAACAAACGTCGGGGGCCAGGACAGACCTTGCGCGGTTGGTTTCCAGCAGCTTCGTGAGCCAGCTGCGGAGACTTTACGGGCCTCCACGCGCTTACGAAGTTGATTACCCGTTCCAACTGGGTCCTCCCGGAAATCAGGTGCCGTTTGGAGCAATTCGCGTCGCGGTGCAGACTGGATTGTTGCGCAGTGATATTACGCCGGCGCTGAGCTCGGCGGCACTGCTCGCTCTGGCCTCCATCGGCATTTCGGTCTTCCTGGCGGCGTTGGTGAGCAGTGTGTCTCTGGCTCCACTGAAAAGCATCACCGCGCAGTTGGACCGCATCTCAAAGGGTGAATTCGACGAGAAGCCGCTCGAGAGCGGCGACGAGTTCGGTCAAGTCAGCACGAAAATCAGTAAGATTGGGATGCAGCTGCGTGGCGTTCGGGAAATTTTCAGTACGCTACGGGAGAACCTCGATCAGGTTCTTGGCGGACTCGACGACGGTTTGCTGTTGTTTTCGCTCGACGGCCGGGCCGTAATGGTTAGTCCGGCGGTGGAGCGTTTCCTGGCCACGCCGTCAGACCATCTCTTAGGCCGCCGCGCGGAAGACATTTTTCCTCCCGATCATCCCGTGAGAGAGGCCATCAAACTGCGCGATGGTGAATTCGAACCCGTGGAAGCCGCCGAGGTCGTTCTCGCCGGTCCCGATTCTCCGGCGCGGCGCGTCGGCGTGACGGTACAAGTCATCGCCGAGGGTGAAACGCGAATGGGGGCGTTGGTGACATTCACTGATCTAGAGTCTCGCGAGCGCATCAGCACGCAGCTACAGGTGTCGGAACGGCTGGCTAACCTTGGGCGAATTACGGCGGGCGTGGCTCACGAAGTGAAGAATCCGCTGAACTCGATGCGGCTGTGGCTCGAAAATCTGAAGGCCAGCCTGCCCGAAGGCGAAAACATGCCGCAACAGGCTGTCCGGGTACTAGACAATGAAATTGACCGACTTGACACAGTGGTGAAACGGTTCCTCGATTTCACACGTCCTCCAGCAATGCACCAGGAAGAAACCAGTCTCAAGGACTTACTGGAAGACGTGCTCGCCGTGGGGAAGCCCCAGATGGACAGGGCGAATGTGAAGGTAGAAGCTCACTTTGTCAACGACGTTCCGCCCGTCCTGGTGGACCGGCAACTGCTGAAACAGGCACTGATGAACCTGTTCCTCAACGCCGTCGAGGCCATGCCGGGAGGTGGCCGGCTGACAGTGTCGCTGGAACGGCGCGGCGAGACCGCCAGCATTGAAATTCAAGACACCGGGCGCGGGATCCCCCCCGAGCATACGCAGCGAGTCTTCCAGTTATTTTTTACCACCAGGCCAGGAGGAAGCGGAATCGGACTGGCCACCGCCTTTCGGACTGTGCAATTTTTGAATGGTTCGATAGACTTCAAGTCGGAAGTGGGACGCGGCACGACGTTTCGAATCGAGCTGCCGCTGGCTCGGCAAGCAGAGCCTGCGCAGCCGCGCCCGCGCGAGGCAGGCGCAACAGCAGTGCGGAATGCATAAAATGAGACGACGCGAACTTTTCGTGCTCTTCTTTGCGGCCGTTTTTGCGGCAAGCGGCTGCGGCACAAAACATGTTGTGCGCGCGTCCTCTCCTTCCGTAAGTACGCCGCCACCGGAGGAAACCCCGCCCGCCCCAATCCCGCTGCCAGCCCCGCCGCCGCCGGCTGAAACAAAGATGGAAGAGCCACCTCCGGAAGCTCCTCCTCCGGAACCGCCACCAGAGCCCGCCAAACGTCCTGCGCCGCGCCCGCGTCCTGCACCCCCTGAAACTGCCGACCCCGCGCCGCCAAAGCCGGCGCCACCGCAGATTTCACCTCAGCTCTCTGCCAAGGACCTCGAAGCGGCGAAGAATAATACGTCCTCGAACATCACGGCAGCGGAAAAAAATGTGCAGCTTGCAAACGGCAAGCAGCTGAATGGCGCCCAGAAAGACCTCGTCGAGAAAATCAACGGCTTCCTCGGCCAGGCCCACGAAGCGATTCGCTCCGACGACTGGGTCCGCGCCCAGAATCTTGCGGAGAAAGCGCGCGTCCTTTCCGCCGAGCTCGTCAAATCGTTCTAGCCGGCCCTCCGTGGCCCTCACGCCTCCTAACTTTGCTGATAAGATAGCGATGTGAAAACGTACGACGTCGTCATCGTGGGCGGCGGCATCATCGGCGGCTCGATTGCCTTTGAGTTGGCGCGCGAAAAATTGCGCGTCGCTGTGCTGGACCGCCAGGAGCTGATGCACGAGGCGTCGTGGGCGGCGGCGGGGATGCTTTCGCCGGCCCCGGACAGTCCTGCCGCTATTCCTCTTGTGCCACTGGGCCGCGCCAGTCTCGCGATCTATCCCAAGTTCGTCGCAGCAATCGAGGAAGGTTCGGAGATTTGCACGGAGTACCGTACGGGCGGTGCGCTCGAAGTTTTGTGCCATGGCGATGCGGAACGTGAGCTCAGCACGCTGGTGGCGCTCCATCATGGATTGGGTCTCGCTTGCGAGCCCCTGCGAGTCGAAGAAGCGCGAGAGATGGAGCCCGTGCTGGGACGCGATGCGCGCGCAGCCGCATTTCTCCCAGACGAAGCTTCCGTCGAGCCACGCTCACTGACCTCCGCACTCGTTGCTGCCGCAAGAGAGGCTGGCGCAGAGCTGCGGCCCGGACTGGACGTTGTTTCGCTTGTCACGGACAAGAAGAGATGTACGGGAGTGAAGACCGCAAGCGGTGAGACTCTTTCCGCGGGGCATGTCGTGTTAGCCGCGGGCTGTTGGACATCGCAGCTTTCGGGGGCCGCGCCTTACGCGCCTACGCGCCCCGTGCGCGGCCAGATGGTCGCCCTCCGGCACGTGGGCAAACCCATCCGTCATGTGTTGCGCTCGGAGCGCGGATACATCGTGCCGCGCGATCACGCAACCCCGCAGAAGCTGGTTGTTGGAAGTACTCTCGAGAACGCTGGCTATGAAAAAGCGGTCACTTCGGGCGGGCTCGAAAAAATCCTAAGTGCGGTGAATGAACTGGCGCCCAGTCTGGCCGGCGCGGAAGTCCTTGAAACTTGGAGCGGGCTGCGCCCCGGCACACCGGATCAATTGCCGATCCTCGGGCCGACAGACTTGGAAAGGTTGATGATCGCGACCGGGCACTACCGCAACGGCATTCTGCTCGCCCCAATCACGGCAACGCTCATCAGGGAGTGGATTACCGAAGGAAGAGTGTCATTGGACTGCGAAGATTTCAGTCCCTTGCGATTCATACGTGGGAATGCCGATCGGTCCGTGACAGCGCAATAGCGAACCCCATCCAGTTCCGGGTGTTGAAGCGATGGCCTAAAACGGGGAGTTGTTGCGCACCGGTTCGCGGTTCGCCGGACCAGGCAATGTCGAAGCGCGGCCTGGGTCCGTGAAATTCACGCGACTCGCGTCTAAATAAATTGCGCGGTCGGTGATGATATCGACGGTTGAGCCTCGCGGTAACTCCATCTCAGGACCGCGCGTGAGGAGCACCGCTGCGAGCCCCACGGCGGCCCCAACGCCCGCGCCAATTCCCGCACCTTTGGCGCTCTGCGTTGCGATGGCTCCGATGCCGGCGCCAACTCCGGTCGACTTCACAATCGTGCCGACATCGCCTCCCTTGTTGGTATCGCCCTTGATCTTTCCTTCGCTATCGGTGGATTCGTTGCCGCCTGTCCCGGCGTTGGTCGGAACAGCGTTAAAGTCCACGGTGTAGCCGTTGGGAAGAATCATCGAGTTGAGGCGCATGCGGATTTCGCCCACCCCTTTCACTTTGCCGGGGCGCTTGGCTTCCTGGATTTCCCCCTGCACGTAGGTGCCTGCGGGGATGAGAATGCGGCCTTTGATGGAAACCGGGAAGAGCGTTTCGAGAAAGACCGGATCGCCGGGGTGGGCGTTGCGCGTGGTCACCGCATTGTGCAGCACCAAGGGCAAGCGCGTACCGACCGGTACCACCAGGGTCTCCGCAGCGGCCCTAGATGACGGATCAGGCGAGTCAGTCTGCGACTGTGGCGACGTCGCCTCCGTCTGAGGAGGCGTAGCCGGCCCTTGCTGTTCCTGGGCGTGCAAGATGCGGCCGTTTGCCAGTAGTGCTGCAATCGCCAGAATCCACGAGATTTTCCGCATGTTGTTACCTCAATTTGGAGGACTGAATTGGCGCCTGCACCTTACTGCTGACCTACGATGCGTATTTGTCCTGTGAGGATGCCGCGACTATCGCCCAAGTGTGCGTTCAAGTGCATCCCGCGCGCAGGTGGGATGCGGCACCTCAGCTCGGCTCGGCGGCGCGTCCGTTTCGTGATCCTAGCACATATCAGAGGAGAGAATGTGAACGCACGTCCAGATGCGACAATTGTGGCTCTTCCACCATCTCCCGCACGCCTCGATATGAATCCTTGATTCCCGTGAGGAAGGGTGGCATCCTCTGCTTTCAAAAACAAATAGTGCTTCACATTCTCGAGGGACAACTGAGGAGAGAAAAATGAGAAAGACAATCGCAATGTTGGTGCTCGGTCTCGCTGCATTTCTGGTGCCTTGTGAAACGCGGGCGCAATTGGCTGCTCCGAACGAGATGGGCGTGTCCATGGGTCACGTGCATTTGTTCGTGCAGGACGTGGACGCTGCGAAGAAATTCTGGATTGCTGTGGGCGGCACTCCTTTCAAGTTCGGTCCCAATGAGGGCGCGAAATTCCCGGGTGTCCTGATCCTGGTACGGAAAGGCGAACCGTCCGGCGGCACTGTGGGATCGGTGATCAATCATTTTGGATTCAACGTGCCGAATGTCCCCGAGGCGCTAGCAAAATGGAAGGCCGCAGGTTTGAAAACGGAGCTCGGTAACAATCCCGGGCAGTGTTTTCTATTCACCCCGGACGATCTGACGAGGGTGGAAATCCTGGAAAATAAATCGATGACCGTGCCGATTGCCTTTCACCACGTGCATTTCTTTGTGCCGGATTCCGGAGGAAACACTTCCGTAACTGAAATTCAATCGTGGTACGTCAAGACCTTCGGCGCCAAGGCCGGAAAACGCGGCCAATTTGAAGCCGCTGATGTGCCGGGAGTAAACCTGACGTTCACAAAATCCGATACTCCGACCGTGCCGACCAAAGGACGCATGCTGGATCACATCGGATTCGAGATCACCAATCTCGAGGCATTTTGCAAGAAGGCTGAAGCGAGCGGGATGAAGTTCGACCTTCCCTTCACGAAGAGACCCGAGTTGGGAATCACGATGGCCTACATCACCGACCCTTGGGGAACTTATATTGAGTTGACCGAAGGTCTGAACAAATTGTAACGATTCGGGAAGCAGCGGTCTTCCCCGGGCCGCTGCAAATCCTTTCGCGCGGCTTGCGTTTGACGGAAGGAACTAGCCAGCTTACTCTTGGCTCCCACGAGGAGGAGAGATGGCAAAGCTGGCGTTGGTTTACGGAATGCGATTGTTCCCCGCGGAGGATTTGGGCGAAGTAAGCGAGGCCGTAATCAAGCTGAAGGACGGCCGCGTGGCCCGAGTGACGATGCACCTGATCGAAGGAAGCAAGGAACAGATCGAAGAAACATTGCAGCAATCGGTGGAAGCTTTCTTCGACATGTATCCCGAGATTTAGGACCGCTACCCCTTGTGCACCGCTCGGCTTGTGTCTCCACTCCTTGCGGCCACTCTAGCACGTTCGGGCTTGGTCTCCTAGTGAAAATGGAGACTTTGTCTCCTCGTGGCCCGTTTGTGTACGCGGGGCTGTGGAAATCTTTTTGGGGTTAGCGGGAGGTTGCGCGCTTTTTTTGCGTGGCGCAGCGGAAGGCGGCGGCGCGGCTGCGGTGCAGCTGCTTGGCCAGGGCGTGCATGCGCTCCTGGATGTGCGGCGGTAGCGGCTGCGCGGGCGCGGGCACGATTAGGGATTTCACGTTGCCGCATTTCTCGACCAGCTGGTCGAAGCAGGCACAGCAATATCTCTGGCCGTCGAGCGCGTGGGTGGCGGACTGCGGACACCAGACGCACTTCATCGCGGCCTCGGTGGCTTGTGGGCGTATAGGAGTAGCCAGAGGCAGAGGATGGTTCCGATGGCGGTGATCACCGGCGTGGTCTCCTTTGCGGCTGGGCGTGTACGATAGTGATGTGGTCCGGCCTGAGGAAGCGGAAAATTTCGGCGAGCAGGCGGGGGTATTTATTTCTGGCCTGCCGCTCGGCGGTGGGCAGTAGCCGCGCGGCGGTTTGTTCCGCGCGGATGTGGGCGGGGTTTTGCCGGGTGCCCTGGGCCGTGGGTCTCCTGTTGCGTGCGTCCTGGCGCTTCCTGTGGCGTTGTTTTTCCATTGCTGGTCTCCTTTTTGGGGATTTGTCGTTTCCCCTGTGTTTTTGCTGTTTTGTGTGTACGCGGCGGGCTGCAGCTGGCTCTTCCGGATCAGTGGGGGATCACTGGCGTGTGTGCGCGCCGGGGATCGCCGGGTGGCGGGTTTTATCACTGGGTTGATCAGTGGGGCTCACTGGGTTGGTCGCGGGTCGCGGATGGGCCCCCTTTGCGCTACGCTGGCGTTCCTATGGGCAAGGCTGGCCGCGTCGAGAATCTCCGCCCCTGGAAGCCGGGGCAGAGTGGGAACCCGCGTGGTCGGCCTCCCGCCGTGCGGGAGGTTTCGGATTTCGAGCTGGCCGCCGACGTGATCCCGGAGCGGGCCGTGGGTTTGACCCTGGGGGCTTGGGTGGCCCTGCGCCGGGCGGAGGTGTGCGCGGGTCGCGGGCGGGTGGCTGCGGCGCCGGGGGGTGTACAGGCTCCGGACCCTGAACGTGTACACGCTGGGCCGGCAGATTCGCCCAGAGCGGAAGTTGGCGCGCCGGGGCGCGTTTATGCTGCGGATCGCGTGATGTTGCAGCAGGCCCCGCAGCCTGCGTCAGCGCTGGATTCCCTGCCCCGTGCGCCTGGGGCGGTTCGCCTGCCGCGGCGGCGAGGGCGGTGACGCGGTGCCGCAGGTCCTCTAGCTCTCCCTCGATTTGGTCCCTGCCGTGTTCCAGCTGGCAGATTCTGCGCTGCAATTCTTGCAGGCCGTTGAGCTGGATTTCCCTTTGCAATATTTCGATGCTGCGGTTGGCGGTGGTCAGCTCGCGCTTTAGTGCCAGATGGCGCTCGGCGCGGTCGGTGCGCGGCATGGCGTCGAGTTCTGCGGCTATGGCTTCGATTTCACGCTGGTAGATGGTCTCCATGAGTCTCCTGTCCGGGCTTTTGCTGCCCCTTTTTTTTCTTTCCTGCTCCCGCGGCGGCGGCGTACATGGGTGGGTTGCCGATGATTGCTTGGAGGTGCGCGGCGGCGGCTGGGGTGCCGTGCAGGATTTCGGTGGCCACGGTCTCCAGCTTGGCTTCAGCGATCCAGCCGGGGCCTCGCCAGCGGGTGGTGTCGCGGGCTAGTTCGCCCTGGGTGGCGATGCGCATTCCCGCGTAGCGTTCGTCCAGGGCGCGTCTGTGGATGCGCAGCTGTCTGGCCTGGCGGTGGCGTTTGGCGCGGCGTTGCTCGTTTATGCGGTGGCGGTTCTTCCTGCTCCAGTCTGTTTTCTGGCGGGTGTTTTGTGTGGGCGGGTGGCGGCGTTTGGATCGCCGGACGGTGGCGCGTCGCGCTGCGGAGGTTTTGAACACGGTGCCCCTGTGGTTGGTTGGGGGGCGGCGCGTCGGTTGTGGCGACCGGATTGGTCGCGCCGCCCCGTGGGGTTCGGATTGGACTGCCTTGCGCTGGCTTCTATTTTCTCCGAAGTAGCCTCTCCCTCCTTTCCTGGCGTGCAGGGTGTGCCTTTTTTGTCAACGGTGCAAGTGGTGAACTCTGGTGCAAGTGGTGAACTCTCCGGGGCGTGGTTTGGTTTGGCAGTTCACGCGCAGCCCCCGCCCAACTGAGGCTGCGCGTGAACTGCTCTGTCTCTTCTTCGGTCTGGTCGCGGACCCGTTTCGCTGCCGTACGAAACGTTTGGGGCCGCGCTGCACGGCGCGTGACGCGTTCGGGTTTCGGTTGCGCGGCTCGCGACGTGCTCCGGTCTTTTCAAATCGCGGCGCACTTCCTGCACGCCACGGGACGCGCCTAAAGACCTTCGATTTGCGCGGCCCGTGACGTGCGCTGGTGCGCCGCGATTTGCTTTCCTGAGACTGCCTTTGTCCGAAGCGAGCGACCCTTACATAAGACGCAGTTCTCAGGCGGGAGCGGACCGCGCTCGGCTTTCGGTTGCGCGGCTGAGAACTGCTCTTATGTGCGGTCGCGCTTTCGCTGGTACCTTTTGCGTCACGGTCTCCAGTGACGCAATTCCGTTGGGGCGCGGGGAGATTAAAAAACAGAGGCGCGGAAGAGGCGCTCCCCGGTTTGGTTTTGGTTTGCGGGTTTGCTTTGGCTGTGGGTTTTTCCTGCGGCTGGCAAGCGGGAGCGCAGCCTCCGGGCGCACGGCGGCGGCGCGATTTTTGCGCCGACGCACGCGGCCCGGTGGCAGTCAAGCTTAGGCCATCGATCAAGCGATGGTGGTGGGGGACGCCCCGGCGCTGGTTTTGCGCCGGTTCCTTCTTTTTGTAGCCCCGCGCGGGGGCGGGCGGCGGGTGGGCAGGGGGACCCGCGCGGGGCGGGCGGCGGCGATGCGCTCACTAGCGGCGCGTGGCGTGCGGCGCGGTTCTCAGCGCTGCACGACGCGTGACGCTGCGTGCGGTTTCCTGTCCGTGATGGACTAACCCCACATGTTTTGCATGTGGGTGTGGGAAGGATGGTTTGCGGCGTTGGCGGCGGGATGCGTCCGTGGATCTGTGGGGTGTGTACGCGTTTTGTGGATCCTGCGGCGGATCGTGGGGGTGAGCTGGGGAATGTGTACACGTTGGCCGCGGTGAGGGGCCCCGGTGAGCCTGATACCCGCGAACTTGTGAGCGGGTACGGGCGCACCGGGGATTGCATGCGGAATTTAGGGCTGGGTGACGGTGATCGTCCAGGTGTCCGTGGTGGTGAAGCCTGCGTACGCGGTGGGCTGTTCCACGGCGTTCTGCAGGACGCTTAGCGCGGCGTCGAGCTTGGTGCTTCCGGCTACTCCGCTCTGGGCCACGCTGTGGCTGTGGGCGTCGGCGATAGTCACGGTGAACGTGTTGGTTGGTGGCGGCATGTGTTTCCTTTCCGTGGCTAGTGACTAGTGGCTAGTGGCTAGCCGCTGCGGTAGAGTTGGTGCGGTCTGGGATGATCTGCCGGGCGTGTGTACGCGGCGGGGATCGCCGTCTCGGCCGCTTCCGTGTACACACTGCTCGATCTAGCGGTTCCACTCTTCGATGAAGGCCGCTTGGAAAGCGGCCTTCGCTGCTTTGAGGGCTTTCCTTTTTTCCTTCTGGTCGTAGCTGTTGTGTAGCGGCACGGGGACGACGAAGCCGCGCAGCTCCCCATAGTGTTTTCCGATGATGATGGTTTGTCCGCTGGTCAGTATCTTGCTGATGCCGCGGCGGGCTTCGCGCACGGTGATTCGGTTTGTGTTCATGTGTCTTGTCTCCTTTCTTTGCTGGGGTTGTCTCCTGGGTGCGGCTGGATGCGCAGTAGGCTGCACATGTCCGGCCACGGCGCGGCGAAGAGGTAGCGGGCGATGACGCGGCGGAACTCTTCGTCTGTGATTGGTAGCTTGTGTTGGGCGTGCACGGCGCTGATGTGTTGGTTGAGGCCTTCCAGGACTTCGTGGACGGCGAGTTCGACGCGGCTTTTTTCCGGGAGGGTGGTGCGGTGGGTCATTGGGGGTTCCTTTCCCATCTGATTTTGGTGGTGGCTGGTGTTGTGGCTTGGCGTGGGCGGCTTGGGCGTGTCCAGTGTTCGGCTCTGGTTTGTGCTGTGGCGGTGAAGCCCGCAGCTCGCAGGCTGGTTCCGCGTTCGGTGGCGAGTGTGTAGGTGATCGCGCGTTGGTGGCCGAGTGCTTTGGCCGCTCTGGTGATTGCGGCGTATAGCATGGAGGCCGCGTTGCGGTGTCCGGTTGTGCAGAGGCGTGTGATCTCGATTGTTTTTCCGTCGTCGAGCATTCGGGAGACTGGTCTCCCTGCGATGGCGAGGCCGATGATTTCGTTTTGCTCCGCGAGGGCGACGCTGAACTTGTGCCCCTGCGTTGGGCGATGGTGTCTGTGGTGTGCTGCGACGAAGCGGTTGGCCTCGGCTAGTGTGGTTGGTTGGAGTCTCATTGGTAGACCACCGTGCTCTCCGCGGTGACCGATGATTTCAGGCAGATGCCGTTGAGCAGGTGCGCTCCGTAGTGGATGGAGACTGGCGGGCTGCTGGCCAGGATGGTGAGTGTGGCCACGATGTTTGTGGACGGCGTGCCTGTGCAGTTGGCGGCGGAGAGGTCGTAGATGCCGAGTGTTCCGGCTGCGCTGGTGTTGACGATTACGTCGAGGAGTATTCCGGTGGTGCCCTTGACGCTGGTGGCGTTGGCGGTGTTGAGGTGTGCGTATTCTCCGATCTGGGCGACCCAGGCGGGCTGCGGCTGTCCGATGGCGTAGCCTAGTGGAGCGACGGCTCCGCCCTGGGCGGCGTTGAATGTGGAGACCGAGTTGCCCTCCAGGACTCCGTGATTGTCGATGCGTAGCGGTTGGGGGTTTCCCCCGGCGACGGGGTCGGGCTGGCCGACCGCGTACGCTGAGGACGTGGGCGCGGGGAACTGCGGCGGCGGCGTGGCTCCGCTGGCGATCTTCCAGGCCACCAGGGCGATGATGATGGCGATGGCGGCGATGAGGATTTGTTTGAGGCGGTTGCTTTTCTTTATCTCGGTTACGAATTCCTGCTCTTCTTTTTTCCAGTCGGTCATCGGCGTGTTTCCTTTCTGGCGGGCAGAGTGCCCTTGCCGTCGTGCCGTTGGTTGGGGCCGTCGAGTGCTTGTAGGTGGCGTGCGAGTTGCACGGCTTGTTTGCTGGCTGGCCCGCTGGTCTCCACGTTGTGCAATTCGTAGATTTCGGCGGTGGTGAACTGCGGGATTGCGGCGCGGACTGGGCCGCGTGGTTTGGTGTGGTCCTCTATGCAGCGGCCTAGCCTGCCCTGGGTGACTTGGTGTTCGGTCATCTTCTGGCAGTGGCGGCACCACGTCCAGAGACATTCGGTGTTGCGGGTGAAGTGTTCGCTCATCCTTCTCCGCCTTTCTCCAGTTCCTGTAGGAAGCGGTCTGCGGCGGCGTCGAGCAGGGCGGTCTCCAGCGGGTCGGGCTCGCTGGGCGTCTGCGCGGCGATCTGGTCATCTGTTTGGGGTGTGGGCTTTTCCTGCGCGAGTTGCTGCGTGGGCGGGCAGGGTTGCTCTTTTTTGTGCAGGCGGTGGCACTTGGGGCAGAGCGGGACCACGGCTACTTGGTCGGTGGATGGGAGACCTGCGGCGCGGGCCGCGCGTTGGCGGGCTGCGTCGTTGGCCGTCTCCTCCGTGTGGATGTTGGCGGCGAGGGCGCGGCTTTCCTGTTCGAACTTCTCGTAGCAGGTTGGGCAGATGCCTAGCCGGGTGGTCATGTTGGCGATGGAGAAATGGATTTCGGTGTGCACCTTTCGCGGATCGGTGCTGGTGAAGGGGACGTTGCTGCGGCAGACCATGAAGAGACCGCGTTCTTTCTCGCGGCGGGGTTCTTCGAGGGCGCACCAACAGACGGGGCATTGGTAGGCGATGGTGCTGTGGCACCACGCGCAGATGATTTTCACTGGACGGTCTCCTTTTCCCGCGCGTGGAAGTTGAGCAGCTTGTGCATGTCGCGCAGCTGCTCTTCGGTGAGCGGGGCAAGGTAATAGGTGGTCGAGGCGAGCGAGTCGTGCCCGAGAAAATGTTGCACGGCTCGCAGGTCCTTGCAGGTGGCGTAGAGGTTGCTGGCCGTGGTGCGCCGCAGGTCGTGGGGGTGGAGGCCTGTGATTCCGGCTTTCTGGCAGGTTCTCCACCACGCGGCGCGTATGCCGTGGACGCTGGTTTTGTGGCCGCGCAGGATTTCGATGTAGGGCGTGGTTTCCCTGCCCTGGGTGTCCCCTGCGGCGGCCAGCATGGTTTCCACGTCGGCGGTGGTGGGGATGGTGCGGACCTTGTCTCCTTTGGTTCGAATGGTCAGGGTGTGCCGCGTGGCGTTGAAGCTGTGGGGCGTGACGGCGAAGGTCTCCGCGAAGCGGAGCGCGAGCTGCCATGCCAGGAGGATGAAGAGGCGCTGCCACGCGGGAGCGTGGCGTAGCAGGGCCTCGATTTGTGATTGGGTGGCCACGGTGGGGCGGGCTTGGCCTCTTTTTATTTTGCTGAGGAGCGCTGCGCAGCCGGGGCTTGTGCCGTAGGTCTCCAGGGTGCGCAGGATTCGTTTTAGGACTCCGGCGCGGTGGTAGACGGTGGTTGGTGCGAGCGATGCTTTCCAGCTGGCGAGCACGGCGTTGCACATCATGGGCGTGACCTGGCGCGGCTGGAGGTGGCCGAGCGCGGCGATGAGCCTGTCGCAGGTTTGGCGGCGCGGATCGCGCGGCGGGTAGGCTTGCGAGAAGGCGCGGACGACTTCCGCAACGTTCGCCGTGCCCGGTGCTTTTTTGCGGCGATTTTCTTACGCATGCGGGCGGTGAAGAGCTTGGCTGCGGCGGCTGTGGAAAAGGCTTTCATGTGCCGTGTGCCGTGCTCGTCTCGCCAGTCGGCGTACCACTTGCCGGATTTGTGGCGCATGGAGACTGGATGGAGACAGGGTTGCTGCGGGGCTTATTTCATGCGGGGTTTGGCGGCTTCGACATGTATCCCGAGATATAACGTGGAACAGACTCTACTCTGTGTACTACCGAGGAAATGTGAAACGCAAACCACACAGGCTGAAGCCTGTGCTACCAGTTGACCTCAGCGATTCCCGAAATTTTCGGGATCGAAGTCCGGGGAGTTCGGGGCGGCAACATTTGAAGTAATGAGAACGACGCTCTGGCCCGTAAGCTCGAAACGTTTCCGGCACTTGCGGCAGGCGACCAATTCATCCACACGAACCATGTAGGACCGCGCGAGCGCGAAACGCTTCTTGTCCTCTTCGCCCGCGCCGCGGGGCAGCTCGCTCTTCTTCGTTCGCACAATCCAGCGAATCGGGTAGTTGTCTTCCTTCCGGCAGGCCGGACAAGTGAGCGTAATGCTCTTGGTGTCCTGCTTTTCGGTATAGAACTGGCGTTCGTCCATGATGTCGCTGCTCCCTCAATTCCCGCTGGCGGCGTAACGGGTGCGGGCCCTACTTTTACGCAGAACGTCCCGGCCTTGCCGGGGCGTGGAGACCGCAGAAATTTATGCGCGCGGCGCCCGGGCCAAATCGCCTGCCGCGGGCGAATCGATTGTAACAAATTCGAGGCTGGCGTCACGCCAGCGTGGCAGCCAATGTTCGAGTGCAGCTACAACGTGATGGCGGTCGCCGCCGAGCGCGCGATGATCGCCGTCGTGAAGCACGACGATGTCGCCATGCGAGCCGCCCGGGCGTGCGGCACGCGCGAGCCTGGCAATCAATCGTTCGGGCGGCTGCGGCTTCCAGTCCCAACCAATCTTCGACCACATCACGATTCCCTGCATGCCGGCGCGGTGGACCTCTCCATCCAGCATGGGGCTGCGATAACCGTATGGCGGCCGCATCCAGCGGGGCGGGTCTGAATGCGTGGCAGCTGCAACTGCGTCCTGGCAACGTTCCAGCTCTTCGCGAAGCCCCGCACGCGATTGAAATATTAGATTCGCGTGTGTGTCCGTGTGATTGCCTAGCGAATGCCCGCGCACCGAAATTTCCCTGACCAGATCAGGGCACGCCCACGCAAATTTTCCGATCAGGAAAAATGTCGCGCGTACGGAGTAGCGATCGAACAGATCGAGAAGGCGCGGAGTGACGGCCGGGTTCGGACCATCGTCAAACGTGAGCGCGAGCGTCTTCGCGGAAGGCGTGTGCCGCACTGTTGGCCCGTACAATTCCGAGGACGGAGCAACAGCTCCCCACGCGGCGCTTCCTGCCGCAGCCACCGCACCAACAAGAATGGGCCAGGGATTCAAATCGCATCCATCGCCGTTGATTTTCGCACGGCATTGCACGTTATTCCAGCCGTCGCTTTTTTTGGGTAGTGGGCAATCTTCCGATATCGGCGTCTATGCGGGAGTAATTCCCTAATTTGAGATAGTCGCGCTTTAAGAGCAGTTTCAGTAGAATCTCAACCGCACGAAGGAACAGACTGGAGGCGCACTCCGCGCGCTTCAGAAGATCAGGGTTGACGCACCGATGATCGACACCGGACTCAAGGACAAGGTGGTTGCAGTGACCGGGGCTAACAATCCTTATGGAATAGGCGCCGCTGTGGCCAAGGCGTTCGCTATCCAAGGAGCGAAAGTATTTCTCCATTATTTCCGGAGTAAGAAATCAGCGCACAAAGGCTCATGGAGCACTACCTCTCCAGGCGAGGCGTTTTACTACTCTCAACAAGTTAAGTCTGCCGAGGAGGTTCTTAATGCCATCCTCGACATGGGTGTAGAGGCCCGAGTCTGGGAGGCGGATCTGTCGGATCCAACCGCTGCCCCAGAGTTGTTCAACCAAGCCGAAAAAGCATTGGGGCCAGTTGCGGTGCTTGTGAACAACGCAGCATGCTGGGAGGGGGATACGTTTCTTCCTGCCAGCGCTGACTTGGCGAATAAGTTGAACGAGTTGTGGACAGATCGGCCTCGGACCGTTTCTGCTGACAGTTTCGACCGCATCTTTAATGTGAACACGCGAGCCCCAGCCCTGCTGATAGTTGAGTTTGCGCGAAGGCAGATCGAACGAGGAGCCAGGTGGGGACGCATCATCAACGTCAGCACTGCTGGGGCATATTGTTTTCCATCCGAGATTTCCTATGGTGCAAGCAAACTAGCACTCGAAGGCTACACTCGAAGCGCGGCAGCAGAATTGGGACAGTGGGGCATTACGGTCAATGCCGTATCACTCGGGCCGGTACAAACGGGATGGATTACACCTGAACTGGAGAAGGAAATTCTGCCCACAATCCCAATTGGAAAGATAGGCAGTCCAGAAGACGTTGCGGATGTGATTGTCTTTTTGGCATCGGAGCAAGCGCGTTGGATGACAGGGCAGAAGCTCTATGTTGGCGGTGGACATGGAATGTGATCGGTTCCCCACTTCCTGATTGGTCCTGATAATTCCAATTATCTCATTACTGGAAAGTTGCCGCCTTTCCCCGGGTAACCCTTCCTGGTATGGCACCGTCTAAGAGTGTAAGACGCGAGTAACAGTTAGAACTGCCGCTTTCCTTGGGTCACGAATTTTGGAACTACCGGGGCGGGAAATCGGTATCTTCCTAGGGCTCGAAGGGGCGTGAGATGTGCTGGGTAGAAGATTCGCCGTATTGCTCGCGTTGATCGCTGTTTCTGGAATCTCGCTTGCCGCGCGACAGACTCCGGATACAAATGCTTCTGTTGAGCTGCGACTCGTTGGTGTCGTGCGCACGGCTATTGGCACGCCGATTCCAGGCTGTACGCTGCGTGTGATCCAGACTTCCACCGGAAAAGCATGGGTGAGTTGGACCGATGAAAATGGGAAGTTTGATCTCCCGGGCTTACCTGGTGGTCATTTTCGAGTTGAGATTTCGCAGCTAGGTTTTGCGCCGGCAACAAGAGAAATGGATTTGGCTCCGGGTTCCCATGCCCCATTCGAATTGAAACTTGACGTGGGGACTCTGGCGGCAATGAACGCTCCTTCTGTAACACGATCACTCGAAAAACCAATTCCCACGAACCCCGCACCATTGAACGAAGCTGGCACGGGTCAGCCCTCCGGTGAGATCTCCGCAACTCCTGCAAAACCTACTCCTACCGGTTCGGCCGCTGCCAATAACACGACACCTGCATCAGGCGGAAGGCCTGGCGGCCGCAATGGACAACAAGGCGGGCCTGGCGCGGCTCGCCAAGGTCAAGGAGGCGGGCGGCGTGCATTCCAACAAGTCGGCCTCAATGGGAACGGCAATGGCCAGGATCAAATCAACGAGACCAATGTTGACGACCAACAGAATCTCGGCGCAGCTTCGGGGCAGCTCGGGCAGGCGGCCTCCGCTGATGCGGTGCAAATGATCGGGACCGTCGCGATGGGCCAGACCACGAACCAAATAGGGGGCTTCCCGCAGCCCGGTGATGGGGGTCCCGGAGGCCCGGACACGCAAGGCGCATTTGGAAACGTGGGCAATGCGATCCCCGGACAAGCTGCGCCTGGCGGGTTCGGCGGGCCGGGAGGTCCCGGTGGAGGAGGATTCGGTGGAGGACCTGGCGGCGGACCGGTGATGGTAATCCGCGGGGGAGGCGGCGGTGGGCGCGGCCCGGCGCAGCGCGGGGGCGCGCCTCAAGGAATCGATGGGCTCATGGGGACGCAGCGTCTGGCGCGGCAGCGCATTAACCGCGTACATTTCAGTCTCTACGACACTTTTGGCGACTCGGCCTTGAACGCGAGGCCCTACTCGCTGACGGAGCCGAATCCACCGAAGATTTCGGGATGGACGGAGACCGCTGGCGTCAACATCGGCGGGCCGTTGAAAATTCCGCACGTCTACGACGGCACTGACAAGACATTTTTCTACATCAACTTTGGCGGCACGTGGTCGCGCAATCCGGTGGATTCGTTTGCTACGGTTCCGACTCAGGCGGAAAGAAACGGCGATTTCAGCGCGGATAATGTTCAGATCTATGACCCGTTGTCGAACCTGACCGGCCCAAGAACTTTGATGACGAATTCCGGCTGCAGCCAGAGTCCGTCAAATCCAAATCCTCCTCCGGTCGGAACGTGTATTCCCACGAATAGGATCAGCCAGACGTCGCTCAATCTCCTGAACTACATCCCGGCGCCGAACCTTTGCCCGACTCCGACCACCTGCCCGACGCTAAACTATCACCTGCAGACTAATCTTCCCGGTTTGAGCCAGCGGCTAAACGTGAATGTGACGCACCAGATTTCCTCGAAGCTTAGCCTGCAGGTGAATTACAACTTCAGCAACGGAACTTCCCACTCTCTGAACAGTTTTCCGGGCATTGAGGGCAATACTTTCACGCGCGGGCAGAGCGTAATGATCGGACTTACGCAGAATTGGACCAAGACCTTCATCCACACTTCCCAGCTTTACTTTTCACGGAACCGCTCGCTGGGCCTGAACGAGTTTTCCAATCTGAGCGACATCAGCTCGCAACTTGGCATCACGGGCGTGTCATCGGTTCCGTTTGATTTCGGTCTGCCTTCCATCAACTTCACCAACATTACGGGGTTGACCGATCCGAATCCATCCCTGAACCGCAGCCAAACGTATCGCTATGTCGACAGTCTGCGGTGGGCGAAGGCAAAACACACTATCAGCATCGGCGCTGAAATTAGAAAAATGGACATCAACAGGGAAACCGATCCCGCGCCAAACGGGCAGTTCGCCTTCACGGGATTGATGACCAGTCAATTGACCTCGACAGGCAGTCCAACCCCCTCACCAGCCAATTGCGGCCTGGCCAATCCTTCCGCACCTTGCATCGGAAATGATTTTGCCGATTATCTTCTTGGCTACCCGGCAAACGCGAAGGTCCAATTCGGCGACACCAGCACCTATTTCCGAAATTGGGGATTCATCGGTTATGCGAGTGATGATTGGCATATGTTCCCCCGGTTCACGTTGACGTACGGGATCCGATACGAGGCGTTCACTCCGCCAACGGAAATTAACGGCCGCATCACGAACTTGCAAGTGAGTTCGGATTTCACACAAGCGCAGTGTGTCACTCCGGTCCTCGTAAACCCGTGCAACGCGGGCCCCAACGCGTCGTTGTTCTACGGCCATTACAACAACTGGGCGCCGCGCATTGGGATTGCCTGGCAGCCGCCCGGAAAGTGGTTTTCGGGACAACACCAGATGACCATTCGAGCGGGCTACAGCATGTTCTACGTCGAGTCGTACTTGAATACACTGGCCAGCGAAATGGCCAACCAGCCGCCTTTCGCAACCGCAAATACCCTTACGAATCAAACGGTGACAACCCCGCCCCTGAGTTTGCAAACGAATTTGTCGACCGCACAGCCGAGCACGGTTACCAACACAGTTGCGGTGAATCCGAACTATCAAGTTCCCTATGCGATGATCTGGAATGCGTCGATCGAATACAACCTGTTGCGCAACACATTCGTGGAAGTGATGTACACGAGAACCCGGGGCGTGCATCTTGATGAGCTTCTTGGATTCGGTCCGTCGAATTCGACTGCCAATGCGGCGGGTTTCACGTATGACACCACCGGCGCATTTTCCAATTTCAACGCCTTGCAAGTGCGTTTGCAAAAACGAATGAGCCGTGGATTCATGTTCATGGCGAGATACACCTATTCCAAGTCGCTCGATGACGCCAGCACGATCGGCGGCGGCGGTCAGACGGTAATCCAAAACAACGCGGACCCGCGCGGCGACTACGGACTATCTTCCTTCGACATGCGCCACCAGTTTTTGGGCAACGTTGTGTATCAGCTTCCATTTGGCGACCGACAGCGCTTTGCCACAAAAGGCTGGCAGAAATCCATCTTTGGAGCCTGGCGATTGAATTCAAGTTTCACGGCGCACTCCGGCACACCCTATACGGTGAGAGTCTTCTCGAAAAATACAGCGTGTCAAAATGTCCCGGGAGTCAACTCCGAGCGCGCAGACCTAGCTGCTGCCCAGTCTATCGCGCTGGCGAATCCGACGGTGCGGGAGTGGTTCAATACGGCGGCATTTCAAGCGCCGGCGGGATGTTTTGGCGACTCCGCGCGCAATTCAGTGATCGGCCCCGGCGCGTTCGCCATCAATTCAGGCTTAACAAAGACGATTCAATTCGGGCGCGATGGCCAGCGGCGGCTCGATTTCAGTTGGAACACCACAAATTTGCTCAATCACGTGAATTATTCGGGGCTGTCCACGGTGCTGGGCTCGTCCACGTTCGGCCAAATTACGGGAGCCGCGCCGATGCGGAGCATGCAATTCACAACGCGAGTGAACTTCTGATGCAGGCGCAAAATACAGTTGTACGCAGGTTTCTTGCACTCCTTGGCGTGGCCGTCCTGCTGACTGCGCCGCTGGGCGCGCAGGATTCGCAGCCACAGCCACAGCAGCAGACTCCGCAAGTCGATCCGCGTCAAGCGCCGGCGCCGCCACCCACGCTTCTGCCGCGGGGAAAAGGGACGATTCGCTCGACCGTCGATTTGGTGGAAATCGATGTGCAGGTCACCGACCGGAATGGCAAACCGATCAAAGGATTGAAACAAGAACAGTTCACCATCACGGAAGACGGCAAGGCGCAAAAGGTTTCATCGTTTGAATACAACGACATCGAGAAAATCGAATCCGCCAGTACCGCGGACGAGGCGCCGATAACGGTTCCACTCGGGAGCGTCGCTTCTTCGGAACCGATCAAGACGGCGGCCCACGACCACCGGATGATCGTGCTGTTCTTCGATCTGACGTCGCTGCAGCCTGAAGACTTGTTGCGTTCGACGCGCGCCGCCGAGAAGTATCTTCGCGAACAGATGACGCCCGCCGATCTGGTGGGAGTCGTGGCCTTCGGCAACACTCTCCGCGTGGTCGCTAATTTCACAAACGACCGCGAATTACTGCGGCAGTCCGTGGAAGCTTTGATCCCCGGCCACGAGGCAGCCCTGGCCCAGTTGGCCGACGCCGCCACAGCGGCGAACGGTCAAGCCGCCGTCACCGAAGATACCGGCGCGGCATTCACAGCCGACGACTCCGAATTCAACGTCTTCAATACGGACCGCAAGCTTGCAGCCATGGAGGCCGTCTGCGGAATCCTGGAGGGGATCCCCGGCAAGAAATCCGTGATTCAATTTACCAGCGGCGTCACGCAAACCGGGGAGGAGAATCGCTCGGAACTCATCGCCGCCACCAACTCCGCGAATCGCTCCAACGTTTCCATCTATACGGTGGATTCGCGCGGCCTGCTCACTGCCACACCAGGGGGCGATGCCAGCGTGGGCGCGTCGGGCGGCACGGCGATGTTTTCAGGCGCAACCGTCGTTTCGCAAAGCGAGTCGCGGCAGGATTCGCGCGAGACTTTGGCGACACTGGCGGGCGATACGGGAGGACGTTCGTTTTTCGACCTCGGTGACTTCGCCAAAGTTTTTCAAAGCGTTCAGAATGACAATTCTGGTTACTACCTCATCGGCTACTACAGCACGGATGCGGCCCGGGATGGACGCTGGCGGCGCATCCACGTGAAGATTGCCCAACTGCCCGCCGGAGCGCACCTCCGTACTCGCGAGGGCTACTACGCGCCGAAGGATTTCGGCGTATTTACAACGGAAGACCGTGAGCGCCAGTTGGAGGACGCGTTCCGCTCGGATACTCCAGAAGTCGAGCTGCCTGTGGCGGTCGAGACCGCGCAGTTCCGGCTGGACAGGAATCAGGTGTTTGTTCCCATCGCCGCGAAGCTCGCTCCCAGCGCGTTGCAGTGGGCGCAAAAACGAGGAAGCCATGAGACCGCATTTGATTTCGCCGCGGAGGTGCGCGACGCGAAGACGAACCGCGTAGTTGGCGCGTTGCGCGATACGATCACGGTGAAAATCGATGCGCAACATTTCCAGGACGTGCAGCAGCGCGCGCTGGTCTATCAGGGCGGCATGATTCTTTCACCCGGTGAGTACAAGCTGAAATTTCTCGCCCGGGAGAACGAATCCGGCCGAATCGGCACGTTCGAGGACAGGCTTACGTTGCTTCCGCCGCAGCCCGACCGCTTGCAGTTGAGTTCGGTGCTGCTGTCGAGCCAGGTGGAAGCGGCGCAAAAAACGGCGCAAGTGAAGACGCAGGCCTTCGCCAAAGACGCAAAAATGAAATCCTCTCCGCTCGAAGTGGGCGGCGAGCGCATCATCCCCAGTGTAACGCGCGTTTTTACCGATCAACAGACGTTGTACGTGTTCTTCCAGGCGTACCTGCCGCAGAAGGCTGACCCAACTTCATTGCGCGCCGGCCTGGTATTTTTCCGGAACGGGCAGCGCCTCTCCGAAACGCAGATGGTCGAGCCCGCGGAGTATGACGACCAAACGCAGACGGCATCATTTCGCATCAGCCTGCCGCTCGGCGGATTGAACGCGGGGCGTTACACCGTGCAGGCCATCGTGGTTGATGCAGGAACTTCTTACGCAGCCTTCGCACGAAATTATTTTGCCCTGCGCCCCGCCGCAAAACCTGCCGCTTCCTTGCACGTAACACCTGTAGCGCCCAATTAGCATTTTGGGGGGTCCAAAATGGGCGCAATTTTCCGAATTGGGCCTGCAGGAGACAAATGTTCCGCTCCGGAACATTTAGATCGTCGCGTCGTTTCCACGCCTAAGAATAGAGTCCGCAAGGAGTAGCGGTACTGCGCATCTGCAAAACAAGAATTAATTTCCACTTATTCGAAATGGCGTTCCTCGTGCTTTGTATTCTCCCGCAAGGACATAGCAGCGCCGGAGTGCGCACTCGGGGGCAGAATCTTACAGCGGGGAAACGAAAATCGCGCCGCTCCGGTAACGCAAGTTTGCACTTCCCTCCGCACCGACGGCTCACGGCGAACCACTCATTCGTCGTGAGTGCGCAGGATTTTGCAGGTGTGCGCGATGACCTTGCGCTTGTTCGACGCAGACCGACTTCGGGGTGACGCATGAATTCCCTCCTAAACTTGTTTCCCAATTTCAACGCCGCATTTTTCTGGACGGTGGCGATCCTGGCCGTGCTCGGCGGGATCACGATGCTGCTGGTGTTCCTGGTGGGACGCCGCGCCCTCCGCGAGCATCGCATTCGCCGGTACGATGAGCTGACACTCAAGATTCACAACCAATGGCGCGACATTGTGAAGGGCGGAGTCCCTGCTGAAACGTGGCGCAAGGATCCCATGCAGTGCGAAATCGTACAATCGATTATCGTGCAGGAAATTGGCGCAGCCACAGACAAGGACCGCGCAGGGCTGCAAGATTTCTTGCGCTCGACCGGCCTGATCGACCTGTGCATCGAAAAAGTTAAGGCAGGGCACGGATGGGCGCGGCGACGCGCCATTCTGGCCCTGGGCGCGATGCGTGTGCCGGAAGCGATCGCTCCTCTCGCCGAAGCGCTGGATGACTGGCAACTCGATACACGAATGGCCGCCGTGCAAGGCTTGGGCCGCACTGCGCTCGCCGAAGCGGCCGAACCCATCATCGAAACATTCATGGTCGGCGGACTCAAAGTCCCCTTGGACCCGATCACCAATGCGCTGGTGCGCTGCTACTACGATCACCCGGCAGCCATATTGCCGTACCTGCGCCGCTCGCGGGGGGAATCGCGCGAACTGCTGGCGCGCGTGGCGAGCGAGCTAGCCGTGGCTGAGATGGCCGATGAAATGATTGTCCTGGCGGAAGATCCGCAACCGGAAGTGCGGGCAGCCGCGGCAAAGGCCTTGGTCGTGGCCCCGTTGCCTCTGGCAATTCCGGCACTCGGCGATTTGGCGCGCGATGGAGTTTGGTTCGTGCGTCTTCGAGCGACAATCGCGCTCGGTGAAATCCGCCATCCGCGCACGATTCCGATTCTGCTCGAAGCGGTGCGCGATTCCAACCGCCTGGTCCGGATGCGCGCGGCCGCCACGCTTGCGCGGTTCGAACAGGACCGCGTGGAGATTCTCCAGAGCATCGTCGATTCGCGCGATCGCTACGCGCTGCACGCCATGATTTCCGCGCTCGAACTCGGCGGCGGCTTTGAACAAACATTGAAGGAACTTTCAGACCCACTGCTCCACAACGAGACCGCCGAGCGTCTGCTCACCGCCCTGCGCGAAGGCGCGGCCGGCCTGTGGACCACTCGTCCGGCCGATCCGGTCGTGGAATCCGTCTTCCCGTAAAACCGGAGCTAGTTCGAGAGACCGCGGCGCGTTTTGATTTCCGCGAGCATGCGGTCAATTTCATCTTCCTGTTCCAGCTTCGCCAACCTGTCGCCTACATCGTCCGCGAGCAATTCGGTCTCCGCTTGGCTGGCAGCTTCGGAATGCAGGACCCTATCTTTCAGGCGTTCAAAAGTAGCCACCTTGGAGCGGTCGCCGATGGATTGTTCGGCGCGGTTGGCGCGGGCCGTCACGAGCGAGCGCCGATGACGCGCCAGCAGCATTTCTTTCTTCGATTTTGCCTCCGCCAATTTTTGTTCCAATTTGCGCAGCGCGGACTTCAGAGTCTCGACTTGCGCTGCCTGATCTGCGACTTGTTCGTGATAGCTTTGAAAAAGCTGTTGGTAGCTTCGATGGCGCTCCAGCGCCGCGCGAGCCAGATCGTCCTGTTGTTTGTCCACCGCACGCTCCGCCTTGCGCAGCCAATCGGCTGCCGCCGCTTCGTTCTCCTTCTGCTTTTTTTCGAGCATGTGCTGATCGGCAATGGAAACAGCTACCTGCGTTTTCAATTGCAGAAGCTGGTTTTCCATGTCGAGCAGAACTTGCTTGATTAGTTTTTCCGGATCTTCCGCCCGGTCGATCAGGTCGTTCAAATTTGCGCGAATCAATGTGGAAACTCGGTCCAGTAATGCCATGATCTCCTCCTTTGTAAAACATTGCCGCGTCACGAAGTCTCGGTTCGTACGCACGAGCCGGGCCCCCGTGACGGAAGAACTTACTTCACGTCGCCGCCCGCTGGTGGGATGACGGTTTTAGGCGCTTTGTCGCCGATCAAGCGCACTTTCTGCAACAGATCCGACATCTGCATGCCCGAGAGAGCTTCGAACAGCGCGGGAACTTGCGCGGCTATTTTCGTAACGTCACCGGTGAGCTTGTGCATCCCGGTGGCGTCCCCATTGCCCGTCGAGACGATTGTGATCTTGTCCACGTTGGCCAGCGGCGTGGCGATGGCTTTGACAATGTCCGGCAAACTTGAAAACAGGCGGTCCACGACGGCCGCTTGGTTATATTCCTGGAAGGCTTCGGCCTTGACGTTCATCGCTTTCGCTTCGGCCTCGCCCTTCTTGAAAATGATTTCCGCCTCCGCCTCTCCTTGCGCACGAATCGAGGACGCATGACCCTCGGCATCGACGATCAGGCGCTGCTTTTCGGCTTCGGCGAGTGTCTCGATGCGCTGCCGCTCGATCTCTGCCGGCTTGAGGACGGTGGCGATCAGTTCTTTCTCGCGGCGCGTGATTTCGGCCTCTTGCACTTTCACTTGCGCTTCGCGCTCTACTTGCTGGACTCTGACGGCTTCCGTCGCCACCTGCTGCTGCATGATATTGGTTTCGATTTCGTAGGCTTTGTCGGCTTGCGCTTGCGCTTTCTTGGTTGTCTCGAGAAAATTCGCACGCTTGATGTCGAGGTCCCGCTGCGCTTCGGCCTGCTTGGCGAGCGAGGAAGTTTCCGCGGCGACGCGCTCCTGGTCGGCCTGGGCTTTCGCAATCGCCGAGGCGCGTTGTGCTTCGGCGCGTTTGATGGCGGTGTCGCGGTCAGCTTCGGCCGCGGCAACGTCCGCGTCGCGCTTGATGCGCGCCACGTCCGGGCGGCCCATGTTGCTGATGTATTCGTTCTTGTCGCGCACTTCCTTGATCGTGAACGACACAACCTCAAGCCCCATCTTGTTCATGTCGTCCGCGCAAGTGGAGCGCATGCGGTCGGCGACCATTTCGGGCTCTTTCACGATCTGTTCGACTGTCAATTGGCCGATGATGCCGCGCAGGTGGCCCTCCATCACCAGGCGGATCAACCCTTCGCGCTGGTCCGGCGTCTTGGTCAGGAACTGTTCGGCTGCGGTGCGGATGGATTCAGGGTCCGACTTCACTTTGATCTGCGCCACCGCTTCCACGGTCACCGCCACGCCCTGCACGGTGTAAAGGTCCTGTTGGGGCGCCACGTCGAAGGACATCAATTCAAGCGAGAGTTCGCGGCAGCTCTCCACCATCGGAAAGATGATCGTGCCGCTCCCCTGCACGATGCGCGTCCCTCGAAATCCGTAAACGATCAACGCCTCGTGTGGTCCCGCCTTGCGGAACATCTTTGCCAACACACCCATCATTAGCAGCGTGCCTAGCACGATCAATCCCACGATTACCCAGACGCTGTTTATCGCTCCCATATTCATGATTTATGTCCTCCCCTCAGTCGTGTCAGCAATTTCGTCTGAGCCCATTTGCTTCTAGCCTTCCTTTGTGAACTCTTCCCACAGGCGCACATACGCGATCCCGTGTTCGAACCGCGTAACCACCACTTCCGCGCCTTTCTCAAGGGGCTTTCCATCCTCGCTGCGAGCGCCCGCGCTCCGCCGTGAGCCGCCTTGGACGTAAAGAATTTCGCCCGTGCCGCCCGGCCGAATAGCGATATTTACTTTTCCGACCGCGCCAACCATTTGAAAATCCATTGGCTCGAGGGCCGCGTCCGGGTTATCCAAAACTTTCACCATGAATGCCGCGACCAGGGCCGCGCCTGACAATCCTGCGACGCTTGCCAGAGCCAGCACCGCGAGAAACCACAGGCGCGCATGGGTGGTCAGGAGAAATCCAACGCCGCCAAACCACGCCAGAAAAACCATCAGCGAGGCGGAATTGAAAAGAGGAAAATGCGCGGCGCCATGTCGAACTTCTCCACGCGCCGTAGCTCCCGAGTGCGGAGCTCCTGAGTGCGGCGCGCCCGGGTGTCCCATTTTCATGTGCACGTGGAGGTGCCACTTCAACGGCAGATGCAAATGCAACGCGCCCGACAGAAACGACACCAGGCTGAGTATAAATCCGACACCGAAACATCCCAGGTAGAAGGCCTGCCAATTCATGCGACCTCCTTCCGTCATTCACATCCGCAAATAATTCCGCACCGTCGAAAATTCGGACCGAATCACGAGTCGGTGCTCCCGTGTCGTGCGGGGTGTAACACGCCTTCGAGACGGCCCATCAGTCCCGGAGAGCGCAGGATTTCCCGCAACAACAGCAACGGCCGCCGCGAATCCTCCGCTTGCGCAACAGCAAGCAGAGCCGCGCTCAGTTCGGGATCGGACTGAAAACGTTCCGCGCCCGCCAGCAACCAGGAATCCAGCGTCGCCTCACGCACCCGCAAATCAGACATCAATTCGGTGTGATATCCCTCGGGATCGTTTACAAGAAAACCAGGGTAAACACCGAAAAACTTGGCGAGCAGAGTGCGCGTCGTGTGCGTGAGATGCGGCCGCCCACCGCTTTCAATCTGGGACAAGTACGATTGGCTGATCGCTTTTCCCAACTGCTTGCGCATGGCTCGCGAGACTTCCTCCTGCGTCATCGGGCGGCCCAAGCCGCGCAAAGAGCCTTCCAAGGCGCGGAGATTACGGATTTTGTCTGCCAGAGTCATTTCTTGCATCCCATCACATTCGGTAATATCTATATTCCATATTGCAATAATAAATGTCAAGCGAAAAACAAAGAAATCCGCGCATACAACAAAACCCATTAAATCAACTGTTTAGGGGTTCAATCCGATTTGCGTTCGGAGCGCAGGTCTATCCCCAGCTGCTGACACTTCTTGTAGAGATGGCTGCGTTCCAGGCCCAGCGCGCGCGCGGCGTTGGTCATGTGGTGATGATGGCGGCGTAGTTCGGCGAGCAGCACTTCGCGTTCGAAGGATTCTATCCGATGGGCCAGCGTGCCGTTTCCCCCGGCGGGCGCCGGGTCGCCATTTCGAACCGCAGGCAATGCCAAATTCACTTCATCGCCTGTGATAGTTTCGCTGTTCGAAAGCAGAAGAACTCGCTCGACGACGTTGCGCAATTCGCGCACATTGCCCGGCCAGGGATAGCGATTCAGAATTTCCGACGCCTCCGCTGAAAAGTGCTTCTTTCTCCAATTGTTCTGCGCCGCGACCTGGGCCGCGAAATACTCCGCCAACACGGGAACCTCTTCCGCACGTTCCCGCAGCGGCGGCAACACAATGGGAAAAACATAAACGCGGTGAAACAAATCCGCGCGGAACGTTCCCTGCCGGACAAGCTCTTCGAGATTGCGGTGCGTCGCGACAACCACGCGCGCATCCACAGGAATCGGCTTGTCGCCGCCCACGCGCTCGATTTCGCCCTCTTCCAGCACGCGCAGCAGCTTCGACTGCATCGCCAGAGGCATGTCGCCGATTTCATCGAGGAACAGTGTGCCGCCGCCGGCCTGTTCAAACTTTCCGATGTGGCGGCCCGTCGCGCCGGTGAAAGAACCTTTTTCGTGGCCGAATAATTCTGACTCGATCAGCTCGCCCGGCACGGCGGCGCAATTAAGCGTCACGAACGGCCCGGCGCGGCGCGCGCTCTTCTGGTGAATGGTGCGCGCGATGAGTTCCTTGCCCGTGCCGGTTTCACCCTGGATCGCCACGCGCGATTCACTTGCCGCGACGCGCTCCACCTGCGCCAGCAAACGCTCCATCACCGGTCCGGCCCAGATGACCTCGTGCTTACCGAGGCGCTGGCGCAGATCTCGATTTTCCTCTTCGAGGCGCCGCAATCGGAGAACGTTCTCGGTAGTGACAAGAAGCTTTTCGGTCGAAAGCGGCTTCTCGAGAAAATCGACTGCCCCTAAGCGCGTGGCCCGCACCGCCATTTCGACGCTGGCTTGCCCGGAAATCATCACAACTGGAGTGGTCGTGCCCGCGGCCTTCAAATCTTCGAGCAGCGAGATGCCATCTTTGCCGGGCATGACAACATCCGAGAAGATCACATCGAATCGTTCCGCGCGAATCAGCTCCAGCGCCCGGACGGCGTTGTCGCACACGGTCGCCTCGTAGCCTGCGAGGCGGAAAGCGCGAGAAAGCGACGCCAGGGTGTTCGGGTCGTCGTCGATAAGCAGGAGATGCGGTTTGGGGGCTGTCATGGTTTACTCACGCCGCTAGGCGGCACTGCTTACGGGCGGATCCTCGGGCTTGGTCCGTGGATGGTTCTTTCCCGGCCAGGAGCCCGGATGCTCGATCGGCAGCTCGATTCGGAAAGTCGCGCCCGCGCCCGGCGCGGATTCCACGGCAATTTTTCCGCCATGATCGCTCACCACCGACTGCACGATCGCGAGGCCGAGGCCCGTGCCATGCTGCTTGCTCGTGTAGTACGGCGTGAAAAGGCGCGCGCACTCTTCCGGCGTCAAACCCGCGCCGGTGTCGGTTACATCGAGGCGCACCGAACCGTTGTGCTGCGACGTCCGCACGGTCAGCGTACCGCCGGCGGGCATGGCATCGAGAGAATTGAGCACCAGATTTTCGAGCGCCCTGCGCAGGAGAGTGGGATCGGCCTGGGGCCGAGCGAGTTTTTCGTCGAGGTACAGCTCCGGCGTGATCGGGGGGCGGCCCGCAGCGCACAATTGCGGCTCGAATAGTTTTACAACGCTGCGCACGGATTCATTTAGATCCACCGGCTCGAATTCCGGCGCAGGCATTTTCGCAAAATCGCTGAAGCGGCTGACAATAGTTTTTAGATTTTCAAGCTCTGCCCGCAATGTGGCGGTGGACTCGAAAAACACCTCGTCGAATTGCTCGGAAGAATGTTCCCGTGCGCGTTGCAGATTTTCCACGGTCAATTGGAGGGGGAACAACGGATTCTTCAACTCGTGGGCGAGGCGGCGCGCCAATTCGCGCCACGCGGCGACGCGTTCAGTCTGCACCAGCCGCTCGCGCTGCTCGGCGAGTTGCCGCGTCATCTCATTGAAGGCGTGGGCAAGCTGGCCGATTTCATCGCGCGAATGAACTTCGACGCGCGCCTCCCAGTGCCCGGCGGCAACCTCGCGCGCGCCCCTGGCAAGATGCTCGATGGGGCGCGTGACGCGCGCCGAAATCCACCAGCCGAGAACCAATCCCGCCAAAATCACGCCGCCCGCGACCAATAACGCGAGGGCGCGAATGAAATTCAGCATCTGGACCAGGTCCTGGCGCGAGCTTCCCACCAGCAGCACCCCAAGCAAATCGCCTCCCCGCCCGACCAATGGAATCGCGTCAAACGATTCGGAATTCGCCGCACTGTCCGTGCCTGAGTTAATCGTCTTCTGCAATTCGCGGCGCGTTCGCTGCACTTCCGTGATCAGCGGCGCGAATAGATCGGCATGCGCCACCTGCCCGTGCAGATCGGTGAGTTCGGACGCGACGAAGCCCTGCTCGAGATTTCGATAGAGCACGGCGCGCATGCTCTCCGGCAATACGAGTGTCGCGAGAAAATCCTGATTCAGCCGCTGGCCGCCGATCAGGTAGAAATGTTTCTCACCGACGCGAACCGTGCGCACGGCAAGCAAGCCGAGATCGACGTTGTCCGGCATTTCCACGCGGCTCAGGAAGGCGCCCTGCGAATTCCAATCTTTCTCCGCAGTCACCCAGTCGTTTTTGTAACCGAAGCGCGCCGGCCACTCGGCGGAGGAAATCAGCGCGCCGTCATCGGCGACAATATCGAGAAAATCGAGTTGCTGCGTTCCGGCGATGCCGCGCGCGTCGTTGTAATACTGCGAAGCATCGGCCTGCGGGCGGTTAAGGTCAATGGCCATGCGGATTGTGGCTTCGGCGTCGGCAATTCCCTGCACGCGATGCGCTACTTCTTCTCCCCGCTGCGCATATTCCCGACGGAACTGCGCCACCAGGGCGTCGGCGCGCTGGCGGTCAAATAGCTCAAAGGCGCGGCGCGTGTAAGCCGACACGCCCACGGCCACGAGCGTCACGGCTGTGACGATCGTTAGCATAAACAGGGCGAGGAGCTTGGTGCGGAAACTCATGGCGTTGTTCCCCCGGCCGCGGGCGCCGGCTCAAGCCAGACGTCCTCCAGCCGCCAACCGCCCCATCGCGGAGCCATCCAATCGCGCACCTGCGGACTCAGGCCATAACTTTCGGAGACATGAACGAGGGGAATTATGCGGAAGGCGTCGATGGGTGCGCGTTCGGCGGCGTAAGCTTCCTCCGGCGTTTCCAGGACGGTGCTTGGTTCTCCCAGTGAATCCAGCAGTGATGGGAGCGCTACAGCGGTATCCGGCGAAGCGATCCGTTCGCGCACCAGCCGCATGTCGTCCGCCGGAAGCTTCATTTTGCTGCCCGTTGTCTGCCCTGAAAGCTGCACGGTGATCCCCGCTTCTTTCAAATTGACGGCGACGCGCTCGGCCACGGCGCGCGCTTCGCCATCGGCGGAATCATAAATCAGCACAAGGGGCGCAGCGCGAGAAACTTCACGTCCGGTTGCGGTGAGTAACTCCTTCGTCCGCGCAAGATTGAGCGAGGAAGGAAAAAGAAACGCATATCCCGAGAGCCAATTCGGCAACAGACTGCCGGCCGGAACGCCCTGCCGCTGCAAGACAACGTCCGCAATCGAAGTTCGATCAATGGCCAGAGAGATGGCTTCGCGGAGGCGCGCGTCCTGAACCGCAGGGCGTGCCATATCAAAGCGAAGCGCGAACAAATCTACAGGATCGCTGGAGGCAGTTCGCACGCCCCGCTGCGCGATGTGGCGTACTTGAGATGCGGGAAGCTCAACTACATCGGCTTGGCCAAACTCGATTGCATTCGCCTGCAGTTGCGGATCCACACCCATTATAAGTTCGATCTTGTCCAGAAATGGACGACCCGCCCAGCACATTTCATTCGCAGCAAAAACAACCTTGGACGGCGGATCAACGGCCCAATCTGCAACGCGAAACGGCCCGGTGCCAGTGAGCGAGCCATCGTCCGCGGCGTGAAAAATGAAAAATCGGCCAGCGGCGAGTTGCGAGGGGAAGTCCGGCAAAGAATGATCCGCCTGAATCACAACTGAATCTGAATCTGCGCTCACGTCAAATGTGTTGCCGAGCAATTGCTGGAGCGCCAGTGCCGCAGTTTCCGGTGTGAGTAACGAGCCGTCACTGAATTTCACACCTTCGCGCAGGCGAAAATGCCAGCGCTTCGCGTGAACGTCATGCTGCCATGAAACAGCCAACATGGGTTGTGGCAAACCGTGATCATCAAAACGCGCCATCCGATCAAAAATGAGCGCTGCAAGCCGATTAGCGGCCGGATCGGGGGACGACTGACGCGGATCGATTGTTGCCACGCGTCCGTGCATCTGGATGCGAAGCGTACCGCCGTAGCGCGGCTGGAGAGACGCCATCGCAGTCGCCGCCATGAGCATCGCTCCGAGCACAGCCATCGCATGCCACCGCTTATTTCGCGCACGAAATGGACAACTGATACGCTTCATAGTTCCCTGTCTTCAGATTCAGAATGACAAGCCTGGGCATATTCGGTGCGACGTGGAGTGCCAGGATCGGCCCGGGGAATTCCAGCCCGTTGCTGATGGCGACGGCGCCGGTTGGTTTAATTTGGAACGCCTGCAATGAATCCGGTTGAGTGTAGTCTCGCGGGCCAGTTGCCAGGACCTGATTGCCTTCAACACATGCACTGTGAACAATGCCGAATTCGGCGCCTCTTCCGATGGGTTGTGCGTCGTCAGGCGCAACGTCTATCAAATAGTCAGCCGGGGCGCGGTTCGCTGTTGGGTGACATTCGACTAGATTGTGTGTATCCAGCGCAATTGTACAGGTTTGTGCCTGGAACACAGCGGAAACAATATTCCCATCGTATTCGAGGAATCCTCTGGGATTGCGACTAGCACTCTGTGCGGAGGGAATCATAACTCTGCTGACGGCAGCTCCAACATTGGCGTGGATCGCGAGACCATCGGGGAGTAGCAGCACGAACCTATTCTGACCACCCGCATCCGCTGCGAGCGCGTCCAAGATCCGCTCCGGTCCTTCCCAGAATTTTTCGCTGTGGAGCGTCACCGGCATGGCATCGGAAGCGGCGCGATTCTCTCTTGGCCGTGGAAGCGTCATGAGAACAACGCGATCGGTATCGAACATATGTATTTCGGCAGTCCAGACAAGATCCTTAATGCTCTCAGAGAGGGTAATCGCCACCATGGCTTCTACAAAGCCATTTTCTGGCGTGCCAATCCCCCGGTTTTGCAGCTCCACTTTCAGTGCTTGTGTGATTCGGGCAACTTCTTCGGGTGTCAATGACGACGAATTTTTCACGCCCAATGAGAGGCTAGTTCGCGCGGGCAAACATGCGGCGATCTTCCCTGCAAGTTCCCGGGAGGAGTCCTCCAGGGTGTCGGAACGCGCCGCCATCGGCGCTCCCAACAAGACGAAGAAAATCAGGATGGTGCGGTACGAGAGGTTGGATCGATCGGTGCCCGTCATCGGTGTGCTGCGCCCGGTCGCGCGTGGCACTAAGACAAATTCCACGCGCCTGTCAACACTGCAAGAAATCATAACATAGGCGTGCGGCAGGTGTGCCGAGCCTAGCCTGGGCATTGCGCAAAATGCATCGGGGAGAAAAATCAGCCACACCGAACGCACGTCCGCGCCCCGACAGAATCGGGACGCGGTTCGTGCACTGACCACCGGCTGGGTCGCGCTCGCTTTGGAAGAACCTTCGCAGGGGCGGCGGTCCCTGTCCCGGATTCCTGCGAGCGGCCCGCAAGGGTTTTTGCCGGTGGAATTCAATCTCATTTGATTTTTGCCGTTTGCGTCGCCTTGCGAGCGGGCGCAGGAGGCTCCTGGTCCGCTTCCTGAGTGCTGCCCGTTGCCGGAATGCCTGCGAACGCGGAGCGCAGCACGTCGGAGGCGAAGAAGTTTCGGCCGTCGGTCGGCACCATGATGATTTGCAGTTTGTCGGAAAGCCGTTCGGCAATGATTTTCTGAATCAGCATGGGATTCTGCTTGAGGACTGCCGCTTCCTGCTGCAGCCGCTCGGAATCGGCGGCCGCCGTGAGGCGAATCGTGTCCGCATTGGCCGCGGCGTTCAGGCGGGTCGTGTCGGCATCGGCTGCCGCAAGCATACGCCGCCGCTCGGCTTCCGCTTTGCTGTCTGTGATTTTTGATTGTGCAGCGGCATCCGCGTTTTGCACGGTCGCTTCTTTGCGTGCTTCGGCCTCCAAGCGCGATTGCTCGATCTGCTTCTGTTTGAGCGGAAGCGTGTATTGCATCGAGTCGGCTTCGGCCTTGGCAGCGATTACGCGTGAGGCAGCGTCGGCTTCGGAGCGTTTCAATTGCTGCGCCTTCGCGGCTTCCGCTTGGAGTTCTGCAATGCGCACCTGCTTGGCGCTGATTTCGGTTTCAAATTCCATGCGCTCGCTTTCCTGTTCCTTCAACAGCAAACCTTCGAGACCCTTCGCATATTCCGCGGGTAAGTGAACGTCACGCAGGAGGACTTCCTTGACGACGATGCCGTCGGAGCCCAGCCGGTCGGTAATGGTCTTCGTGGATTTGGTGCGAAACTCGTCGCGCTTCGATGCGAAGACTTCGCGAACAACATAATTAGGCGCAAGGTCTCGGAACGCTGTCGACACCACAGGCGCGACGATTTCCGAGTCCACAGGCTGCGCCAAATTCGCGTGAATGTAGGCGAGTCGCTGAGGATCGAGGCGGTATCGCACGGAAATCGCGAGGCCGATCGTCAGGCCTTCGCGCGACTGGACGGTGAGGATTTCATTTTTGGTGGCCGCGTCGGGCGCCGCCGTCGTGGTGAACAGGTGGTCGCGCAGATCATATACAGCCACGCGTTGTACCAGTGGTACGATCAGATGTATGCCGGGGTACAGCGTTCCCTGTTGCACGCCGGAAATTTGGCTGATTCGAACTCCGCCGGACCCTTCCGGAACGAACACCATGCTCAACGCAAGGAGCAGCGGCGCCCACGCCCATCCGAACAATTTCATGGCGAGCGGCCAACGCATGGGGCGACGCGGCCCCGCCTGCCCGGCCGCCCCAGGCTGCCCCGAGCCCATCAGCTTTTGGAACTGCATTGCCAGGTACACGTCGTACGCAACCACTCCCGCTGCGGTGCCGAACATCGCAACGCCCGCGGCCATCAATAACCACTTCAGTGCGAACATGGCCTTTCCCTCCGCTCCCTCGAATCTTTGATCCTGCTCGTCGAGGGGATCCCTATCCCAACTCTCCTGGCTGGCTCCACGCTTCTCTTGGGGCATTCAGCGCAAAAGCGGAGCCCGCACCCGTCTCGCCAGGTAGCCTCGAATGCCCTAGACTGCGTGGCGACCAATCGCGCCTGTTCGGCGGTGCGCCTCCGCCCGAATCGCGACGGCATGGAGTCTGGTGGCCGGCAACATCCGGAACAGGCCGCGCAGGCTCATCCAGGCGATCCACAGCGCCAATAGAAATGCGAGTATCGTCGCGTAAATCAACATCGCCAGACTCATCAAGTTTTCCATTGTTGTCTCCTTGCATTCCTCGCTTGGGGAAATCGCACGGGATGCACCAATTCTTTCTCTATTGAAAATGGACGACTTACAGGACTGTCAAGCTCGGAGGGGCGTGGCGCGCGCTACACGCTGTGGACGTCGGAACGCGGTCACTGCGCAAAGGGCAGTTGACCGGGCAGTGGTTCAGATTGCCCGCCGTCAGATTTTAGTGGGGCAGGCACTCTTGCCTGTCCATCTGCGTTGCTGCGGCAACATCAAACCGGACAGGCAAGAGATGTCCTACCCAGCAAAACGCGAATGTGCCAGGTCAAAAGACTCAAGCAGACACGTTGGGCTATACTGTACTTGAGGAACAGGGCCGCGATGCGCAGCGAGGGAATCCAAATTGGCCGGATCTATGGGATACCGATCTTCCTTCATCCAAGTTGGTTCTTCATTTTTGGCCTGATTGCTTTCTCCTTCGTCTCGAAGTATGAGGCCCTCAACCTCAATATTCCTGAATCGCGACTGTGGGGCTTGGGGCTCGTAACCAGCGTTCTTTTTTTCGGTTCCCTCGTGTTTCATGAGATGGCACACAGCGTCATTGCCAAGCACTACAAAATCCCCGTGGTTTCCATCACGCTGTTTATTTTCGGCGGCGTGGCTCGCATCAGCCGCGATCCGTCCCGCGCAATCGAAGAGTTCAACATCGCCGTAGCCGGCCCGATTTCCAGTCTCCTGCTCGCAGGGGGCTTCGGGATCGTTTACTGGGCAGGCGGGACAAATGCAATACTCCGGGTTCTTGCCGGATCGCTTGCCTGGATCAATCTCAGTCTCGCGCTATTCAATCTGTTGCCCGGTTTTCCGCTCGACGGCGGACGAATTTTCCGGGCCATTGTGTGGGGGTTCACGAAGGATTATTCCCGCTCCACGCGCATCGCTGCGCGAAGCGGCCAGGTCGTCGCCTTCGGCATGATCGCCTTGGGCGCCGCCTGGGCGGTGACCGGCTATTTGAACCACGGCGAAATGATCAGCGGGATGTGGCTCGCGTTCATCGGCTGGTTTCTGCTAACGACCGCGCGGCAGAGCCGTGCACAGGCGGATGCGCGCGGCGCGCTCGAGGGCCTTCGGGTGGCTGACATCATGACCGCGGATCTCCCCACGGTGGGTCGCGAGATTTCACTCGAGGACTACGCGCGGGAAATTCTGCGCACAGGCCGCCGGGCGCACCTGGTGGTCGCGCACGAACAATTGGTCGGACTTATGACTGCGGACGCGCTTCACTCGGTGCCGCAGCGCGATTGGGACGTCACCTCAGTGCAAGCCGTCATGCTGCCCAAGGAAAAACTTCACTGGGCCGCTCCCGAAGAGCCCGCCCTTTCCCTGCTCGATCGCATGCGCACCATCGGCATGCAACAAATGCCCGTGATCGCCGGTGGAAGCGTGGTCGGCATCGTCACGCGCGATTCGATCCTTCATGTCCTGCAAGCGCGGGGAGAAATCGGTTCGCTCGCCGGGCGGTAGCCAAGACGACTCATCTTGCAAAATGGTCAGGGCAAACCCCCGCCTCTAAAGAGGCGGGCTACAGCGACACTTAGGCTGGTCGGGTTGTGCTGTAGCCCGGGTCTTCAGACCCGGGGTTTTTGAATTGATTGTATATTCTAGCTCTCAGTGCCTCACTTTAGCAGTGAATCAACTTTGTGCATCTGGCGTGCGAAATCGGCGGGATTGTAGGCGGAAGGGTTTTCGAGCTGCTGGAAGAGCCCATTGATGTCGGCGCGAATTTCAGCCTCGTTCGCGGGCTTGGCGGTGCGGCTCCAGGCGATGAATAGTGAATCGAGCGCCATGGCGGCTTGCTCGGCGGCGCGCTCGCCTTCATTCGAAATCTCGTCCGCATCGTTCGAAATGCGCTGCAGCAAGCGCATCGTCATTGCCGCATCGTAGGGCTGCGTTTCGATCCGCGCGGCCATTTGATTCGAGAGCAATGCGGTACTTGCAGCAGCGGTCGCAACACCTTCACGATCAGGATTCAACTGGCTCAGAAGTTTCGCCACCTGCGCGACCTGGCCGTCGAGGCGTGTGGCGGCATCGTTATCCACTAGATGCGCCAATTCGCGGAACACGGCGTACCGCGAGCCATTCCACGGAGGGTCGCCGGGACGGCGGCCCGGGTAGCCGCGCTCTTGCCGCCAACTCTGCTCGGGCGCTGTCAGGGCGTGGTGGCATGCGAAGCATTGCAGTTCGGAATACTCCGGCCAGTTTTTCCCCTTTGCGCGCCACGCGATCCGCTCCATGGACGCGCGAAGTTGCACGGCTTGCCCCGTGCCCCAATCTCGGACTCCTGCCCAGGCATCGTTCTCCGCCGCGACTCCGGGAGCGCTCTCGCGCGGCGTCTTCCAGTGCCGGGGCATCACGGCAGAGAAAGAGTCGAGTTCGAAGTACAAATCGGGATGCCCGGCGGCGATCATCTCGTGGTCCACAAATTTTTCTTGCGTGCCGAGGTGGCACGACAGGCATTTCTCCGTGCGCCGTACCAGGTTTCGCGTGTCGTACATCCCGGCGGCGACGGATTGCTCGTGCGTCCATCCACGCGTGGTGTGCGGCCCGAGCCACGCCGACGCCGGGCCATGACAGCTTTCGCAGGTGACGCCTTCATTCAGTTCAAATGTTTTCGCGCCCGCGTCGGCAGGCACGTCAAGCGCGTGGCAGGCGAGGCACTTGGCCGCCTGCTCGGACTTGCCCACGCCAAGAATCCGCCCGATACGCTCTCCCACAGGGCCTGTGAGCGCCTCGTAGGCCTTTGCGTGCTTATCCTTGACGACCCAGATGCTGTATTCGTTCTGGAAAATGCGGCTATCGGCGCGCGGTTTTACGCTGCCGTGGCAACTCGTGGAGCTGCAGGAGCCGGGCCCCGTGTACTTGCTCGTCTCCGCGGGAGGACGCGCGGCCAGCGCCGTGGGCAACGCGGCAAAAAAAATCGCGCCGCACAAAATGACGGCGCATCGCAGCGGCCAGCGCTTGCCCTCAGGCCCGATTCTCATTCGTTCGCTCGGATGGAGCGTGACCCCTGTCGCGAGCCGTAGCGCACGCTCGCGTCAGAAATTCTTATACTGCCCGTGAGAATCGAAGTCAACGAATCGTAAGAGGCAAATTTCCTTGACTAGTCGGCATTAATTATCGTATATACATAAATGTGTTCGCCTGGGATGCCCGAAAAGCCACCAGGAATCTAAGAAAGCATGGCGTCTCCTTCGAGGAAGCAGCCACCGTTTTTGGTGATCCCGACGCCCTCTAATGGGAAGACCTGGAACACTCCCGCGATGAGAACCGGGTCAAGAGGTTGGGAATTTCCAGTCAGGGCCGGATACTCATCCTGGTTTATTCCTATCGGAGAATGAAGGATGGCAAAGAAACACTTCGTATCATCACCGCGCGCCGCGCGAGCCCGAAAGAGCGTGAAGCATACGCAAAATGACCGGATCGATTTTTCGGATATTCCCGATTCAACGGATGAAGAGCTGAGAGGCGCGCGCCGGGTTGGCCGTCCGAAATCTGAAAATGCGAAACAGCTTATCGCCATCCGCATTTCTCCCCGGCTTCTGGCCCAACTCCGGCGTCTGGCTGCAAAACGGGACAAACCATACCAGACACTGATCCACGAACTCCTGGAGCAAGCCGCGCGAAAGTCTAAGGTAGCCTGAAACCGTAGAACTTCGATTGCAGACAAGCGACAAGCTATTTCCTCTTTTTCTATTCGATCGCTCATAGCCGCATGATTCGACGCCAGGACATCAGCAAGAATTTCAGCACTGTATCACGCAGGACAAAACCACCCGCATGTTGTCTCCTTCGAGTACGGCTATGGAAAACTCTCTCCGGGTGAGGATGGACTCGCGCGTCATGGTCTGTTATATGAAATTTGGCCCGCATGGCCGGATGTGCGTGGCGTCCACACTTCCCGGGGAGCTTTGCCTTGATTTTCGAGGAGCTGAACAAGATCGAGCGGCAGCCGAACGGCGCTCCCGTTGCGGCCGAGGATCTTCTCCAGTTGCCGGTCTTTAAGGACGTCTCGCCTCAATTCCTGAAGAAAAATGCGAACGCGACTGTCTGGCGCCATTTCAAACGCGGCGAAATCGTTTGCCGGGAAGGCGAATTCGGCTCGACCGCGTTTTACATTCTCGAAGGCACGGCCAGCGTTCAACTGGCAAGCCCCATCGCGCACGTAAAAGCGCAGGGCGGCCCGGGCGGATTTTTCGGGAGGCTGACCAGCAAGTTGACGAGCCGCCTCGCCGCGCGCCAGGAAGACCGCCGCGAAGAAGAAGCGGACCGCAGGTCAATTCCCATCGATGCTCCCGTGGACCTCGCCTACGACCATCCCGTCGCGGAACTTGGCCCCGGCGAACTCTTCGGCGAAATGACCTGCATGAATTATTACCCGCGCTCCGCCACGGTGCGCGCCGAAACCGATTGCACGATGCTTGAGATGCTTCGCAACGTCCTCGACGTCCTGCAAAAGAGCAAACCATTCCGCGCGCAACTCGACCAGACCTACCGCCGGCGGGCGCTCGACTCCCACTTGCGAAACGTCTCGATCTTCCGCGGCCTTACGCAGGATTTTATCGACCATCTGCGCGAACGAGTCGAATTGCTGCGCTTCACGCCGGGCCAGGTAATTTGCAAGCAGGGGGAGCCCGCGGACAGCTTTTATTTGGTGCGCCTGGGATTCGTAAAAATTTCGGAAGCATATCCAGGCGGCGAGCTGGTTCTGGCGTATTTATCGCGCGGCGATTATTTTGGCGAGATCGGGCTCCTCGGAGGCGGCGGGCGAACCGCGACCTGCACGGCGCTCGACCACGTCGAGCTTGTGCGCATTTCCGCCGAGGATTTCCTGGCGATGGTGGAGAAGTTTCCCGGTGTGCGGCTGGGTCTCGAAAATGCCGCGCGTGAACGCCAAGCCGCAAATCAGGAACGCCTGCGCATGGTGCGCAGCGTTCCGCTGGAGCGTTTTCTCTCGCAGGGCTTGATGGAGGCGCAGAGCCTGCTGGTTCTGGACCTCGACAAGTGTACTCGATGCGATGCGTGCGTGACCGCGTGCGCCGATTCGCACGATGGTGTGACGCGTCTTGTGCGCGAAGGGCTCAGGTTTGAGAATTTCCTTGTGGCCACGTCCTGCCGGCAATGCCGCGACCCGCTGTGCATGGTGGGCTGCCCCGTCGGAGCAATCCGCCGGCGCAACTCGCTCGAGGTAATTATTGAAGACTGGTGCGTCGGCTGCGGCCTGTGTGCAAAAAATTGCCCGTACGGGAATATCAATCTGCACTCGTTCACCGCGCAAGCCGAGGATCATGAAAATCCGGGGCACAAAAAGGCTGTTGTGCAGAAGAAGGCGACCACCTGTGATCTCTGCACCGAGCAGGCGGAACCCAGCTGCGTCTACGCATGCCCGCACGATGCCGCCCATCGGGTTGAGCCGCGCGAATTCTTCTCGGAAACATTGGGGCAACGAGCGGGAACATTGAAGAAGCGGTAGGGTGACCGTAGGGTTCAAGAGAATGCGACATGCGGATTGACAACACGCATAAGAATTGGGCGATCGCATCGCTCTTGATTTTCGGCCTCTCGATGCTGCTCTACGGCATTTATCGCGTCCCGCCTTCAGGAGTACCGATGGGCGGCACCGCGCTCGGACTTGTGTTCGGCAGCCTTGGATTTGCATTCATGATCTTTGCCGCGCTGCTTGGCGCGCGAAAGAAAGTCCCGGTCTGGCGCGTGGGGCGCGCACAAACTTGGATGCGCGGCCACCTCTGGCTCGGGCTGCTGTGTCTGCCGCTGATCGTGTTTCACTCCGGGTTTCGCTACGGACATGGCTTGAGCGCGGTGTTGATGACACTGCTCATTGTTGTGGTGGCGAGCGGGGTCTTTGGAGCCGCGCTGCAACATTACATGCCTCGCGTGATGACGCGCGAAGTGACGATGGAAACCATCTACGAGGAAATCGAACACGTGCGCGCGCAACTTCGGGAAGAGGCCGAGGAATTGTTCACGCAGGCAACCGCAGAGACGGCAAAAGCGGCAGCTGCCGCCGGTGCTGGTTCGACGGGAACCTCTGTTGCTGTCCGAGAGGACGAAGCCGCACCAATGCGGAACTTCTTCGAGCAAGAACTGAGGCCGTTTCTCGATAATCCCGGCGCGCGCGGGCATGCGCTGGCCGACCAGGCGCAATCGCGCAGCGCGTTCGTGCAATTGCGGACGCTGGTCCCGCCCGCCCTTCACACCACGCTCGATGATCTTGAAAGCATTTGCGAAGAGGAGCGTCAGCTAACTATGCAGTCTCGGTTGCACCTGTGGCTTCACGGCTGGCTGCTGCTGCACATTCCCCTTTCGCTCGCGTTGATTTTGCTTGGCGCCGTCCACGCCGTGATGGCGCTGCGATTCTGACTGGAATTGGACATCGCCGATGAGAGAAACGTATTGCAGATGACGGTGATCTGTAGGGGCGTGGGATGCCGTGCCCCTACAACGCGGAAATGTATCATGCAGGAGTTGCAGCTCGTGATCAAACAGAGCTAAAGGCTGAACGTGCCACGAACGCGCACAACTAAGAAGCTCGCGCAACGCATCGACCTGGATTACTTCAAGCGGCCGCATCCGCTGCGCCATTGGCGTTTCTTGCTGTCGGTGGGACTCCCCGCCCTCGCGGTGGTGTGGCTGGCAGGGTACGGGATACGCGGTGACCGCCGCGTGTATTCGGCAGGGAGTCTGTCCTCGGCGCACGCCGTGCTGACCAAGCAGTGCGCCGCCTGCCACGTCACGCAAGCTGGCTTTTTCAGTGAAAGGGTCGCCGATCAGAAATGCCTCTCCTGCCACGACGGATCAATTCATCACTCGACGCAGGAATTCACTCCCCCCTGTGCTTCTTGCCATGCGGATCACCGGGGACAGATTCGCCTGGCCGCTACCAGCGATGCCTCGTGCACGCAATGCCACGCGAATCTGACCACGCGCAGCAGCCCGGCGAACTTTACGCGCAACATCGGTAGTTTTGAAGGTGACCATCCAGAATTTTCGGCGCTCCGTGCAGGGCGCGGAGACCCGGGAACCATCCAGCTGAATCACTACCGCCATCTGCAGCCGAATCTGCTAGCACCAAACGGCTCCCGCGTGCAGTTGGTTTGCGCCGACTGCCACCGTCCTGCGGCGGAAGCAAACTTGGTGTGGCCTTACGGTGATTCACAGAGCCAGGCCGGCGCTGCAAGCGGCACATCCTTAGATACCACAAAATCAGATCCGCTTATTGTGGCAGCGTCGCGCGCTTATATGGCTCCCGCGACCTACGCGCACGCTTGCGCCGCCTGCCATTCCCTGCAATTTGACAAACGGCTTGCCGACGCGGTCCCGCACGACACGCCGGAAGTGGTTCACGCGTTCGTAGCGGCAAAATTCCAGGCTTACATCGCGACGCATCCGGCCGAATTGCGAGTCCCTCGCGATCCAAGCCGCGACCTGCCGGAGAAACCAATTCCCGCGGACTATCGCTTGCTGACTCCATCGCAATGGGTGACGGAGCGTGCGGCCGACGCGGAACAACTTCTATGGCGCAAGACGTGCAAACAATGCCACACGCTTGTCTTTGTAGAAGGCGCATCGCTGCCGAAAATCGCGCCATCGAATATCACCGCTCGCTTTATGCCGCACGCGAAATTCGATCACTCGCAGCACGAACTCGTGTCCTGCGAAAGCTGCCACGCCGCAGCATTGAACAGCCAACTGAGTTCCGACTTGCTGCTGCCCGGCATCGCCACCTGCCGTTCCTGCCACCATCCCGGAACCGAAGCCGCCGAATCACGCTGCTTCGAATGCCACACCTACCACGATCCTGCCCAGCGCAGGCCGGCACACAGTAATTTTTCGATTTCGGAATCGCTGAATGCGGCGCGTTGATCACGCGTGCCAGCGCGCGGTTCACCGGGAAGGTTCTCCGTGGACCGCATGCCGTGCCCCTACACTACGACGCGCTTCTGCATGCAGCTCATCCGGAAAAAGTTTGGTTTTTGTTGAGAGAGTCTCTTACTGGAGGCGCTGGGGGCGGGACTCGGTGTCGACCAAAGCCTCAAAGATGGCGAGCACATGGCGGCGGTATTCGACCAAGCGCGTGAAGACATCGCGAAGGGTCGGCTCGCGTTCGGCCTCGCGATGCCATTTGATCAGGACCGCTTGAGGAACTTCAATATCGCGGCGGAGTTCTTCCGCGGAGTGCCCGCGCAGGAACAGGCCGTAAAAGAAGGCCGCCTCCCGCTGCGGGAAGTCGAAATCGTGCTGGGTCTCCTCAGCCACGTGGGCTGCGGATGGGAGGGTCGCGTTTGTGTCAGTCTGCATCTGCTTCTAGAGACAGAAAGGGCAGTTTACCCGAAGTTTTGCAGGCGTCAAGTACTACTCCCATTCACGGATGCCATTTTTGCAATCGCCGCGGTCAGTTGTTCCGCACAGGCTGGTTTGATGCAGGTGGTGGGCGCAAAGATTCTTTGTACCATCTCACGAACGAAGATTTCCCCTAGTTCTATAAGTACCATCAGGATTTGAGCGGAATTATCCCGGCTTGCCCGGCTGACGCGCCGAGCGGACGAACTCGCGCAGAGCCGAGACATTGGGTCCGTAGGCGCCGATGCGGGCCGCGTCGACAGGCAAACCCAGGCGCTCAGCGGCCTCGACGTTAATGCCCGCGTCGTCGAGCTCAGACAAGCTAAACCCAATGGCTGGAAGCACCCGCTTTACGCCGCTTGGGTAGACTGGACGCGGCGGCCGGTGACGCTGCCATGGGCGGTTTGCGATCGCGAAGAACTGGTGCCAGTCGTTTTTGTCCCACATCAGTCGCTCCCGCGTCCCCGGGACTCAGGACGCTCTATGCTTGAGATGCGCCAGTGACTCAATTGGTCGCTTCCCGTCGCCCGCTGGGGGCACACTTCCGGTATACGTCACATCTCTCGCAGCGTCCAGCATAGACTCGGGAATGTTTCTAGGACGTTGCGAAAGAGCAATTATCATGTTGCATCCAAAAGCTGTCCTGGAGGGCAGGTGTTGATTCATTCGAATGAAGTTCGGAGGATGTGGCACGGCGTTTCACGTGGAACAGGGCGGCAATTCGTTCCGGGTCACGTTTTTGCGGCCATACGCCTCCCCCCAGAAATCTCACGCCACAAGGCGGTGCAACCTGAGCACCCGGCTGTTATACTGAGGACATTCACTCGTCCTCTGTGGAAATTGTTGAGATGCCGAAACCCGTTATCGTCGTTCACTACCATGAACTCTGGCTAAAGGGCGGCAACCGCCGCTTCTTCCTGAGCAAGTTGCATATTGCATTGAAACGTGCGCTGGAGGGTTTGCCAGTCGAGCGCATCCTGCGGCCGGGTGACCGATTGTTGATCGAATTCGGAGAAGGCGCTTCAGTCGAAGAAGCGATCGCGCGAATCGAGCGCGTGTTCGGCGTGGCATTTTATGCCGTTGCGCGCGTGGTTCCTCGAAGCGGCGATGACGATCTGGCGACTCTTGGGCGCGCGGCGTGGGAAGAAGTTCGCGGCGAGAAATTTTCGACGTTTGCCGTGCGCGCCAAACGTAGCGACAAATCCTTTCCTCACCCCAGCACTGAGATCGACGCTTCGGTTGGGCAATACCTGGTCGATCAGTTGCGTGCCGAGGGGCGCGCCGTCCGCGTCAAGTTGAACGATCCCGAACTGACTTGCCGCATCGAAATTCCGCCCGGGCCTTCGCTGCTGGTCTACGCGCGGAAAATTCCCGGCGCCGGGGGCCTGCCTCCGAACACGGCCGGTCGCATGACCTGCCTACTTTCTGGCGGATTCGATTCGGCTGTCGCCGCGCATAAAATGATGAAGCGAGGCGCGCACTTGAGCTTCGTGCATTTCTGGGGCGGAGGCGCGCGGCCGGGTGAGTCTTCCGTGCATGTGGCTCGAGAACTGGTGCGGCAATTGGCGCCCTGGCAATTTTCCGCAAAACTTTATCTGGTGCCGTTTGAGCCTGTCCAGCGGGAAATTGTGACCAGCGCTCCGGAAGAATTCCGCATTTTACTTTATCGCCGAATGATGCTGCGAATCGCCGAGCGAATCGCGCGCTCAGGCCGCTCGCTCGGACTTATCACCGGCGACAGCCTGGGCCAGGTGGCTTCGCAAACGCTGCACAACATGGCCGCCGTGGGCGACGCCATTCGCATGCCGTTGTACCGCCCGCTCGCAGGCGACGACAAGCTCGAAATCATGGCGGCCGCGCAAAAAATCGGCACGTACGCCATCTCCGCCGAGCCGTTTCACGACTGCTGCCCCATCTTCCTGCCGCGCAATCCCGCTCTGCATGCTTTCCCCGAAGATCTCGAGCGGGCCGAAAGCGCCATGGACGTCGAAGCGCTGCTCCGCCAGGGAATCGAAACCATGGGGGTTGAGCGTTACCGCTACACCTTCGGCCGCGTTGAAAAAGTGGAGTCGTTCAAGTCCGCTACGGCGTGATAGGGTTTGCCATTATGGCGCGCGACAGAAAGAGTCTATTCCTCCAGCCGCTACGTTGCTCCCAGCCATTTGACCGGGAAATGTGCGGCGAGGGAATTGGCCAGGCGTTCGTCCGCGGTAATGAGTTGCGCGTCGGCTTGAACAGCAAGAGCGACGTAGAGGCAGTCATACACAGTTCGTCCACGATCCGTTGCGATTTGGAACGCTGTATCCAACAATTTCAGCGAGGGAACCGTGGGGAATTTGCGCTGCGTGAGCAACACGAGTTCTTGATCCCCAAACGCTCGCATAACGCGGCCCACGCGAACCGCCTTCCAAATCGCGCTTGCAGTTTCCGCATAGAATAAGTCGGGAACCACGAACCGCACTTCATCTTTAGCGTATGCGTCCAGCAACGCAAGAGCCTGGCTCACGAAGGCTTCCCCATCTTCCGGCAGAAACCATTTTACCGCGACGCTCGCGTCCACGACGACAAGGCTCACCTCTCCCGGTCCTCGTGAATCATTTCCTCGGCGGAAGGAAATGCACGGCCCGATCTCGAGTGCTGCTTGCGCAGCCGAGCGAGTTTGCGCACCCACTCATGCCGTGATCTCAGCTCCCGCGCCGTAGGGACGTTTTCCTCAAGCAAGGCGAGGACTTCCGCCGCGATGGACCGGCGGCGGGCCTTGGCGCGGCTGCGGAGCGCTTCATAGAGATCGTCGGGGATGTTTTCCACGTATAGCGTTGCCATAGGAATACCCTAGGGAAAGCATAGACGATTAGGAGATCCCTGGCAATCCAGAAAATGAAACCGGGGAGCCCCCATGGCGGGCTCCCCGGTTTCGTTGCAAATCCGAATTGTTGGGTGACACCTACCAGCGCCGGTCGCCGCCTCCACCGCCGCCGCGATCACCGCGATCCCGGCCGCCACCACCGCCTCCGCCGCCACGGCCTCCACCGCCACCTCGGCCTCCGCCACCACCGCCTCCGCCGCCATAACCACCGCGTCCGCCACCGCCGCCCGGCCGGCCACCGCCTCCGCCGCCTCCACCACCTTCACGAGGAGGCCGAGCTTCGTTGACGACAATGTTGCGGCCCATGAAATCGTGTCCGTTCAGACCCTGAATGGCGCGCTCGGCTTCCTCGTCGCTATTGACTTCGACAAACCCGAACCCGCGCGGTTGCCCCGAAAAACGGTCGCGCACCAAGGTAACGTTCGCCGCGGTGACTCCCGTTTGAGTGAATAAAGTAGTGACCTGCTCCTCCGTCGCTTGGAAAGGGAGATTACCGACGTAGAGTTTCTTCAATGCGAGACTCCTTCTGGTCGCGGCTTATGGGAGCCCACGGACCCCGGACTGAAGAGGCAGGGTCAAGATCGGGGGCTAAGGGCCCAGGAGGCCCGGAATGATCTGACAAGAGACTCACTTCAGCTCCGGGCGAATCTTGCTCCAAATTTGCACGGTCGTCAACAAAAAGATATTTGTTTAACTATCTATGAAATAGATGGACAAAATCAGCGGGCGTGGCGCACGAGTGGCGTAATTGGAAGGATTTTGGTGGTAGGATTCACCGTCCCCTGAAGGAGTGAACTGGTTCCATGCGCGGATTGATGATGGATTTTCCCCTGACCGTGCCGGCGCTGCTGGAGCGCGCGGGCAACATTTTCGGTAAGGTTGAAATCGTCACGCGGCGGCCGGACCGCTCCCTCGCGCGGTACACCTGGCGCGATCTCTATCGGCGCGCGCACCGTCTGGCCAACGCCCTCTCCAGACTGGGCTTACGGCGTGGAGACCGGGTGGCCACCCTGTTGTGGAACCAGTCCGAACACATGGAAGCGTACTTCGGCGTCCCCATCGCCGGAGGCGTGCTCCACACGCTAAACCTGCGGTTGCACCCGGAAGAAATCAGCTTCATCGCCAACCACGCGGGCGACCGCTTCCTGATCATCGATGACGTGATGCTGCCGACGTACGAAAAATTTTGCAACCGGGTGAAATTCGAACGCGTGATCGTCGTGCCGTTCGGCGGCTGCGCGACGCCGGCGGGCTACGATAGCTATGAGGATCTCCTGTCCCAAGCGAGTGAGGACTTCACGTACCCTCAGATCGATGAAAACGAAGCGGCCGTGATGTGCTACACCTCGGGGACTACGGGACGTTCGAAGGGCGTCGTCTATTCGCATCGCGCCGTCGCGCTGCACTCGCTTAATTGCTGCGGCGTCGATTCGTTCGCGATGTCGATGCGGGATACGGTGCTTCCCTTGGCATCCATGTTTCATGCCAACGGCTGGGGTGTTCCGTTCACTTCCGCACTGGCCGGTTCGAAGGTCGTCCTACCGGGCCCTTTCGCGGACCCGGAAGGCATTCTCGACCTGATGGAGCAGGAGCGCGTCACGGTGGCGCTCGGTGTGCCGACGGTCTGGATTGGAGTTCTCGACGCGCTCGAAAGCAATCCTGGACGCTGGAAATTTTCATGGCCGGTGCGCCTGCTGGTGGGGGGAGCCGCACCTTCGGACGCCCTGATGCGGGGATTCGACCGCTACGGGTTTAGACTGATGTCTCTGTGGGGCATGACGGAAACCACCCCGCACGGCTCCTGCTCCGTGTTGCGTCCTTACATGGACTCCTGGAGCGACGACGACAAATACGCGCACCGGCTAAAACAGGGGATTCCCACGCAGTTTGTCGAGGCTCGCATCATGCGGCCGGACGGCACGCGGGCGCCGCACGACGGCACGTCCGTCGGCGAACTCGAAGTGCGCGGCCCGTGGGTGGCGGGATCCTACTACAACATGCCAGAGGAAGCGCATCGCTGGTCGCCCGACGGCTGGCTGCGCACCGGCGATATGGCCCACATCGACGAAGACGGCTACATCAAGCTCGTCGACCGCAGCAAAGACTTGATCAAGTCGGGCGGCGAATGGATCAGCTCCGTGGACCTCGAAAACGCGCTGATGGGTCATCCGTCTGTGAAAGAGGCTGCCGTGATTGGCGTGGCGCACCCGAAATGGCAGGAGCGCCCGCTGGCCGTGGTCGTATTGAATGAAGGCAAGCAGGCGCAGCCCGCCGAATTGCGCGAATTCCTGGCCGCAAAGTTCGCAAAGTGGCAGTTGCCCGACGCATTCGTGTTCACAAAGGAAATTCCGCGCACCTCGGTTGGAAAATTCCGCAAGATCGCCCTGCGCGAACAGTTCGCCGATTGGAAGTGGGAGCCCTGACGCCAGCTACGTCCTGTAGCTGGCGTTGATGTGGACGTATTCCTGGGTGAAGTCGCAAGTCCAGAATCGCGCGGTCCCGCGGCCGTGATGCAAATCGACGACAATCGGAACGTTCTTCTTGAGCAGGCGGCGATGCGCGGCGCGCTCGTCCAGGGGCAGCGCAACCGAGTGGGACTCACCCTTCGGCGGCCCGTACATTTTCATTCCACCCAGCCAGATTTCAGCATGGTCAGGATCGAACGGGACGCCGGCGCGGCCCGCCGCAGCTAGGATGCGTCCCCAGTTTGGGTCCGCTCCCGCAATCGCCGTTTTCACCAACGCTGAGCCGGCGATCGTCTGCGCTACCTGCGTGGCGGCGCGGTCGCTCGGAGCGCCGCGTACTTCGATTTCGACGACGTGTGTCGCTCCTTCGCCATCGGCCACAATTCCGAGTGCCAGCGCGTAGCAAACTTTTTCGAGCGCGGCGGCAAATTTTGTGTAATCGCCGCCGCTAGTCTTTGTGATTTTTCTCGCGCCCGATGCGCCATTCGCCAGGACGAGCAGCGTGTCGTTGGTCGAACTGTCGCCATCGACAGAGATGCAGTTGAACGTGCGCGCGACAACCTCGCGTAGCGCGCGATCGAGCACGCGAGGCGCAATAGCAGCGTCAGTAACGACGAACGAAAGCATTGTCGCCATATTCGGATGAATCATCCCGGCGCCCTTGGCGCAACCGGCAACGCGCACAGTGCGTCCGCCGATGCTGCAGCTTGCAGCAGCTCGCTTCGGACGCGTATCGGTAGTCATGATCGCGCGCGTGAGGCCGTCGAAGGCGCGCGGCGAGAATTCAAGCGCCGCAGCCAGCCCCGGAGCCGCTTTAAGGATGCGCTCGACGGGCAACGGTACGCCGATCACTCCTGTCGAGCAGACCACCACTTGTTTCACGCGACAACCCAATATCTTTGCGACGAGATCTGCGGTCGCTCGCGACGACGCCATACCACCAGGGCCTACCGAGCAATTTGCGTTCCCGGAATTGACGATGACCGCGCGCATCGCGTCCGCCGAAGCACGCACGTGGGCACGGGAAAGAATCACCGGCGGGGCCTGCACAAGATTCTGCGTGAACACAGCCGCGGCCGACGCCGGCGGTTCGGAAACAATCAGGGCGACGTCGAGCGTACCGGTGTGGCCACGTTTCTTGAGGCCCGCTGACGCGGCGGCAAAACGAAAACCGCGCGGCAGCGCGCGGGAGGACGGGAGGTCGCTCATTCTTTTTCAATCACCATGCAGGATTTCAGATTTTTCTGTAGCTCGGGTCCCCGACTGAGTCGGGATGCACAGACCGCACTTCAGACCCGAGGTTTTCCTTGCCCCCCGAAAAGACCTCGTCCCGGTCAGACCGGGGCGAGCTACAACACCGAGAGCGGGCTTCCCTCGCCATTCAGGACGGGAAGCACGTCGCGTTCGGGGCAAATTAACGCAACGGTAGCAACCAGTTTGCAGCGATGCTCCTTGGGACACGTGACACAGTCGCGCTCGATTTTTTCGGGCACCGTCTGCCGCGGTCCAGGCGTAAATCCATAGCGCGAGAAAAACTCGGGCCGGTGCGTCACGGCAAAAAGACGCGCGATCTTCCGGCGGCGCGCCGTGTCCATTGCCACTTTCATCAGGCGGTCCCCGACGTTGTAACCATGGCCGCGCGCATCCGGAGCCACGGCGAGCGAGCGGATCTCGGCGAGGTCGGCGCCATACGGCTCCAGCGCGACGCAGCCGAGCAGCTTTTCCTCGTCATTCCGTTTTTCCACAAGCACGAGAAAATGACTGATGTGCTTGCGGATTTCGTCCTCCGTGCGAGGGAGCAGCGAACCTTCACCTGCGTAGTGCGCGATCACACGATGCACGGCGGTCGCATCGGCGGCGCGAGCGGTGCGGGCCCTCACGGCTTCACCTTGAGCGCGGCCAGGCGCTCTTTCGCGGCGGCGAGGGCTTCCCGGACGCGCCCAGGCGCGGTGCCGCCGTACACATCAGGGCCAGAGAGCGCGGCCTCAAGGCTCAACGCATCATGGAAATCGGCGGCAAACAGATGCGAAAATTTCTGCAAAGTTTCCAGAGGAAGCGCGGAGAACGGTTTTTCAAGACGCTCGCCCTCGCGAACAATTTGGCCGACGATTTCGTGGGCGTGACGGAAGGGCGCGCCTTTGCGGACCAAATAGTGCGCGGCTTCGGTGGCCAGCAGCGCCGGATCGGAAGCGGCCTCGCGCATGCGCGCCTCGTTAGCGCGCGTCGCAGCGACCGCGCCCGCAGCGACGGCCAGCATCGCGACAACCTGATCGTGCGCGGCAAACACGGGCTCCTTGTCTTCTTGCAGATCGCGCTGGTAGCTCGACGGGAGCCCCTTGAGCGTTGTCAGCAGCGTGTGCAGCGACGCGGTGACGCGTCCCGTCTTGCCGCGGAGCAGTTCCCACGCGTCGGGATTTTTTTTCTGCGGCATCAGGCTGCTGCCCGTGGAAAATTCATCGGGCAGCATGATGAAGCCGAACTCCTGCGAGGCGAACAATACAAAATCCTCGGAGATGCGCGAGAGATGCGTCGCGATCACGGCCAGCGCGTAGAGATAATCGAGCGCGAAGTCGCGGTCGCTCGCGGCGTCGAGACTGTTCGCGGTGGGGCGCGCGAAGCCCAGTTCGCGCGCGATGGCGCCGCGATCAATTTCAAGCGCGCAACCGGCCAGCGCGCCAGACCCCATCGGGCAGGAATCCGCTGTAGCTGCGGCCACATCGAGCCGAATCGTGTCGCGGAAAAACGCTTCGGCATGCGCAAGCAGAAAATGCGAAAACAAGATCGGCTGCGCGTGCTGCATGTGCGTCATGCCGGGCATGGCGACGCCAAGAGAGGTCTCCGCCTGCGCAACGAGCACTGCGATCAGGCGCGCGACGGCGGCGCGCGTTTCCTGCGCAGCCTCTTTCACGAACATGCGAAAGTCAGTGGCGACTAGTTCATTGCGGCTGCGGCCCGTGTGCAATTTGAAACCCAGCGGTCCGAGGTATTCGACGAGCGCGGTTTCCACGAAATGGTGCACGTCCTCGGCCGGTGAAGCGTCAAGCCATTCCGGATCGCGCGCCGCACGCTCGGCAATTTTATCGAGCGCGATGAGAGTGTCGCGCATTTCCTCGACGGTGAGAATGCCCGCCGATTCCAACGCGCCCGCCCACGCGCGGTCCACGGCCAGCTCGTACGGCAACAGGCGGCGGTCGAATGCGAACGAGCGCTGAAACTGGTAGAACAGCTCGTCGGGCGCGCGGTCAAACCGCCCGCCCCACAACCCGCCTGCCGGACGGGCAGGTTTTTCCAACGGCTGCTCCTTGGGCGCGGCGCTCACCGTGCCTTTGCTCCTCTGGCTTGCTCGGGGATGGTCACTGGGAGCGCGAACAGATTGATGAAGCCCTCGGCGTCCTTCGGGTTGTAGCCGGTCATGGCGAAGCTCGCCAGGCCCTTGCGATAGAGCGAATAGGGTGAAGCGCGCTTGGTGACCGTGACGTTGCCCTTGTAGAGCTTGAGGCCCACCGTGCCCGTGACACGCTGCTGCGCCGCGGTGAAATACGCATCGAGCGCCACGCGCTGCGGCGTGAACCACATCCCGTAATAGACCAGCTCGGCGTAGCGCAGCGAAAGCATTTCCGAGTAGTGCGCCGTCTCGCGGTCGAGACACAGTGTCTCAAGTTCGCGGTGCGCGGTTACCAGCAGCGTGCCGCCGGGCGTCTCATACGCACCGCGCGACTTGATGCCAACCAGGCGGTTTTCGACCAGATCGATTCGGCCCACACCGTGGGCCGCGGCAATTTCATTCAGCTCATCGAGCAGCGCGACCGCGGACCGCTTCTTTCCGTCGATCGAAACCGGCGTGCCGGCATCGAAACCGATTTCCACTTCGGCGGGCTTATTGGGCGCTTTCTCCGGCGAAACGATCCACTGCCACATCGCTTCCTCGGGCTCGTTCGCGGGATCTTCAAGCGCGCCGCCTTCGTGGCTCAGGTGCCAGATGTTGCGGTCGCGCGAATAAATGTTCGCCTTGGTCTGTTCAATTGGAATATTATGCGCGCGGGCATAATTGATGGCGTCTTCACGCGAATTAATGGTCCACTCGCGCCACGGCGCGATGATTTTCACGCTCGGCGCGATGGCCTTGTACGCCAACTCGAACCGCACCTGATCATTCCCCTTGCCCGTGCAGCCGTGTGAGAGCGCGTCGGCGCCGATTTCCAGCGCGATTTCCGCCTGGCGTTTGGCCAGTACGGGTCGCGCCATGGAGGTGCCGAGCAGATATTTGTGTTCGTATACCGCGCCCGCGCGCAGGGTCGGCCAGATATAGTTGGTCAGGAATTCTTCGCGCAGGTCTTCGATCGTCGCGGACGATGCGCCGGTCGCGAGCGCCTTGCGCTTGGCGGCCTTCAGGTCCTCCTGCTGGCCCACGTCGCCCACCATGGCAATCACTTCGCAGCCGTAAGTTTCTTTCAGCCACGGAATAATGATTGACGTATCAAGTCCGCCTGAATAGGCGAGAACTACTTTCTTTGGCACCGGTTGTCCTTTCAGTTTAGGAGCATCAACAGGATGGCTTTCTGCATGTGCAGGCGGTTTTCAGCCTGGTCAAATACGATCGAGCGCGGCGATTCCATCACTTCGTCGGTGACTTCCGAGCCGCGGTGTGCGGGAAGGCAGTGGAGGAAAACAGCATCCGGCGCAGCGTGGGACATGAGCGCGGTGTTGACCTGATACGGCGCGAAAATCGAGGTGCGCGCTTCGGTCTCGCTTTCCTGGCCCATGCTGGCCCAGACGTCCGTGTAGACCGCTTGTGCGCCGCAAATCGCTTCCTCAGGCGCGCGGAATAGTTCAATTGTGCCGTGCGTGGCATCCGCATCGCGCCGCGCCATCCCGAGGATTTTCACGTCGGGCTCATAGCCCGCGGGCGTCGCGATTCGCAAGTGCGCGCCCACGCGCGATCCCGCAATCATCAATGAATGGCAGACGTTGTTGCCGTCGCCGATATACGCCAGCTTCACCCCGCGTGCGGAGCCGAATTTTTCCTCCAGCGTGAAGAAGTCGGCAAACGTCTGGCAGGGATGGTAGAGATCGGACAGCGCGTTGATGACCGGAACGCTTGCATACGCCGCCAGAGTGTCGAGAGCCTCCTGCGCAAACACGCGCGCAACGATGCCCTGCACCCAGCGGGAAAGGCTCCGCGCGACGTCGGCGATGGATTCGCGCTCGCCCAGCCGGGCGTTCGCGTGATCGAGAAGAATGGCCGAGCCACCCATGCTCACAATGCCGACTTCAAAGGTGACGCGCGTGCGCAAGGACGGCTTTTCAAAAACCATCGCGAGGAACCGGCCCGCGAGAGCGTTCTTGTACCGGTCCGGGTGCCCCTTGATGTCCGCAGCTAAACGGAACAACTCGCGGACTTGAGCGGCGTTCCACTCCGTGCCGATCAGAAGGTCGGACGCAAGACTCAATGCAGGGGCATGGGCATTCATGATCACCTCGCCGCCGCAAGCGCCAGAGCCGCGGCGGTGGTGGAGGGTACGGCCTGCAACTTGGCGGGCCGCTCGGTCTTCGCAACGACCGACTCGAGCTTGGAAAGTCCTTCCTTCACCTGCTGCGCGGTCAAGATAAACGGCGGCAGCAAGCGCAGGATGTGTTCGTGCGTGCAGTTGATGAGCAGGCCTTGCTTGAGCGCCTCGGCAACGTAGGGAGCGCCCTCGACGTCCAGGTCCACGCCCAGCATCAATCCTTCGCCGCGAACTTCGCGGATGAAGTCAAACTTGGCGGCGAGTTTCTTCAAACCCGCGTGCAGTTCCGCACCACGCGTGCGAACGTTGGCGAGCAGGTGCTTCCGTTCAACCGTGTCGAGAAAAGTCAAACCCGTGGCGCACACCAGCGGACCGCCGCCAAACGTGGAGCCATGAAGCCCGGGCGAAAATGCCGCGGCAAACTCCTCGCGCGCGAGGAAAGCCCCCAGCGGCAACCCCCCTGCGAGCGGCTTGGCAACCACGACGATGTCCGGCAGTCCCGTAAGCCGTTCGTAGGCAAAAGCCCGGCCCGTGCGGCCCAGGCCGCATTGAATTTCATCGGCGATCAGCGCGGCGCCGTGTTGGGTTGCCAATTCGCGGGCGAGCTTCCAAAATGCGTCGCTGATGGGAAAAATTCCGCCCTCGCCCTGCACTGGTTCGATGACGATCGCGCAAACGTCGCCGGTGAATTTCGCTTCCAGGTCCGCGAGATCGTTGAAGCGGACGAATTCCGCTCCGGGGACCAGCGGCTCGAATGGTTCCCTGTATTTCAGCGTGTGGGTGATGGAAAGGG